>Ga0163153_10000744_pt1 | contig 55029 bp, 41 predicted proteins | sample OliLakLV19MP6IB1_FD_148629 | JGI IMG/M metagenome (GOLD analysis project Ga0163153, IMG submission 148629) | Freshwater microbial mat bacterial communities from Lake Vanda, McMurdo Dry Valleys, Antarctica - Oligotrophic Lake LV.19.MP6.IB-1 | ecosystem: Environmental > Aquatic > Freshwater >... | reverse complement strand
GCAGATGTGGCTGTGTACAAGCATTGGGCGATAAAAATTAATATGACGGCTATTCAGTTTGCTCAACACCCGCGGGAGGTCTTGGCCAGCATTGGAACTAAAGATTATATTCCATTTTTGATCCTGATTTATTTTATTTTAATGGGTGGATTTCTTTGGTTTTGGTTTAAAATAACTGACCGGTTAAAATTTACAGTGAACCTGACCGGGCGAAATCTTTTTTTTTGTTCTTTAGCCTTTGTATTGATCGCCGGGTTGTCTTTGCTGGGTATCCGCGGCGGATTCCAACTGGAGCCCATCAATCAAAGTGCCGTATATTTTTCGGATAAAGCGATCTATAACCATACTGCTGTCAATGCCTCCTGGAACCTGATGCATAAATGGGTCAACAACCGGGATGTAAAAAACCCTTATCCATACGGCACTGAAGTTGAAATTGATCGAAGCCTCCACCGTTTTTATAATTCGGGTAAAGTATATCCACACTTAGTTGATTCATCGACCAGGCCCAACATCGTATTTATCCTGCTGGAGGGATTCACCGCAGACGTGATCGGTGCATTCGGCGGAGAGACCGGATTGACCCCCACTATCGATAGCCTGATCAAACAAGGATTGATCTTCACCCGGTTTTACAGCAACGGAGACCGCACGTACAAAGGATTGCCATCTATATTAAACGGCTACCCATCCCAGGCGACTTCCTCCGTAACCCAAAATCCCGACCTGACCGGGAAAATTCCTTCCCTCGCAAAAACCTTGAGGGAGTATAGCTATCAAAATTCATTTTATTATGGTGGTGAATCAGAATTTGCTAATATCAAATCGTATTTGTTGAACACCGGTTTTGACAACATTGTGGATATCCGGAATTTTCCTTCTGCCTACCGCGGGCTCAAGTGGGGCGTATCCGATCATTATGTTTTCGAAAGAATGAGCCAGGATCTTACCATGGCCCGGCAACCGTTTTTTAGTTGTATCCTGACCCTAAGCAGTCATGAACCATATGACATTCCCATGGAGCCCTTCATCAAAAGCAAAACTATACCGGACTTATTCCGCAATACAGTATATTATACAGACTGGAGCCTGTCCCGTTTTATCCATTTGTCCGAAAATCAGTCCTGGTATGCCAATACCCTCTTTGTCCTCACAGCAGACCACGGTAATCCGTTACCCAAACAATACAGTACCAATTATGACCCGGGCAGGTTTAAAATCCCGATCATCATTTTTGGAAAACCTTTAAAACAAGAATATAAAGCAAAACAAATGGATATCATAGGCTCTCATACGGATATTGCCAATACCTTGCTGCAAGGCCTGGGATTAAATGGCGATGCCTTCAGATACTCTAAAAACCTGCTCGCCGATTCGGTTTCGTCGGGTGCTTTTTATACTTTCGATAATGGATTTGGTTTTATTAATTCAACCACCAGGTTGGTTTTTGACCATACCGGAAACCGGATGATGTATACAGAAGGGCCGGTGAACGATTCATTGATTGTATTGGGAAAACATTTATTACAAGGGACCTTTAAACCTTATTAAGGTCTTCAGGGGTTTATTTCTTCAATACTTTTCCCGGAAACAACTCAAACATTTTTTCACCTTCTTTTACTATTACCCCATTGACCAGTACATAATCTATTCCTTCAGACAACACATGGGGCTGATCGTAACTTGCTTTGGTTTTTATCCGTTCCGGGTAAAACATCAGGATATCTGCGGCATAGTTTTTTTTGATCTTACCCCTTTTTTGAAGACCTATGGTAGCTGCCGGCAATCCCGTCATCTTATAAATCGCTTCCTCTAAACGGAGGGCTTTGCGGTTTAATACAAACTCCTCGATGATCCGTGTAAAACTACCATATCCTCGGGGATGATACATCTCGGGACTTCCGTCAGAACAAATCATAGTCTGGGGCCATTGCATCAGTTTTTGTTGCAGCGCTTCATTCATGACAAAATAGGCTCCACTCGCTCCATCCGGCCCGATGTCTTCAGCAAGGACTGCTTCAAAAGGTTTTTGCAAACTATCTGCCACTTCTTGTAAGGTCTTGCCCCGAAAGGGACCAGAACCGAATAAAGTAGCAGAGGGCCCGTTTCTTTTGTTGACTTTAATCTTTAGAAACTGCAGTAATTCTGTTTTACGGGTTTGTTTTATGCTATCATAATTTGCGGGGGGCAATGCCCAGCCGGGGAATACAATACCAATTCCGGTGTAGCTTGCTGTATAGGGATATAAGTCCGCAGATAATTTAGCCCTGTTTTTATGATTTTGAATTTGTTGGATGTGCTGCTCCGCCCGGGTGGAAGATTGTCCATAAACATTTTTAAAATGAGCGATGTGGACTTTACAAAATTTGCCCTGTTCAAGCAATTCATTGATGGAAGCTTCCAGTTGGTCGTCATCGTCGCTCCGCATATGGCTCATAACAATGCCTTTGTGTTCTCCAACGATTTTAGCCAGTGCATGAAGTTCACCCGCCTGGGCATATCGTCCGGGCACATATTCCAATCCGGTACTCATACCCAGGCATCCGGCTTCCAACCAGGAACGAAGCACTTGTTGCATGCTATCTGACTCCGTGCGGTCCGGTATTAACTTAAACTTAACCCCTGTAATAAAACGCAGGGTGCCATGGCCTGCCAGGCTACCCACATTCAGCCTTATCCCATTTTGGTTCAGCTGGCTGAACCATTCATTCATATCCCGATACAATGGACTTTCTCCATCCTGGCCTAATATCACAGTAGTCACCCCCATCGCCAAAAAATTAGGAAACAAAGGTGTGGTCAACGGATTCCCGTGCGCATGGGTATCGATAAATCCGGGACAAACTACCCTGCCTGCAGCATCCAGGATTTTATATTCCGGTTTGACCTTGATCCGACCCGTTTTAATTATGCTTCCATTTTCGATGAGGATATCCTTTGATTTGGACGGTTTCCCGGTACCATCAATGACCTTACCGTTTTTAATCAATAATGATTGAGCATTAACTAATGTCGTTAGAAACAGCATACACCAGGTTAAGCAAAAGATTTTCATCATAGAATGGTGTCTAAAATTACACATTCATTCTGAGGTGTTAGAAATCCTCTCAGATTCTCAATACATTTGAATTTTTCTATATATCTATTGTCCCCGATCATGAAGAATATTTTTTTATTTTTTATCCTTTTTCTGATGGTTATCTCCTGTAAAAAAGAGGTTTACCCCGGTGAGTTTGACACCTGGTCTGTAAAGGGAGGAGATGCAGGCAGCCGTAATTATTCATCGCTGGATCAAATCAACCTTTCCAATGCCCAATCACTTCAACTGGCCTGGGAGTATAGTTGCGGAGATGCAGACCGGCAAGGCAGGAGTCAGATCCAATGCAGTCCTATCATCATCGATTCTATATTATATGCCACCACGCCCGGAATGGACCTTATTGCCCTGCATGCTGGTACGGGAGAGGAAATATGGCGGAGCAAACCGCCGGGAAAGAACAGAGCCGGCCTTGGGGTCAACAGAGGGGTAATGTACTGGACGGACGGTTCGCAAAAAAGGATTTTTTATTCATTTACACATCGTTTATTTTGTTTTGATGCCATGACCGGCGCGCCTGTATTTGATTTTGGGGAAAAAGGCAGCATCGATATGCACGATGGTCTTGGAAAAGCTGCAGATAGTCTGTTTGTCATGGCTAATACCCCCGGGGTAATTTTTAAAAATCTTATTATCATGGGGTCCCGGGTATCCGAAGGCCCGGACGCAGCTCCCGGCCATATCCGTGCTTATGATGTATTGTCCGGAAAATTGGTTTGGGTATTTCATACCATACCTCATCCGGGAGAGCCAGGGTATGAAACCTGGCCACCCGATGCCTGGCAAAAAATCGGAGCCGCTAACAGCTGGGCAGGCATGTCACTCGATCACGGGCGGGGAGTGGTCTATATTCCAACGGGTTCCGCTGCTTTTGATTTTTACGGAGGCAATCGAAAAGGAAAAAATCTATATGCCAATTGTGTATTAGCAATTGATGCCATGACCGGAAATTTAAAATGGCACTATCAAACCACCCATCATGATATTTTGGACAGAGACCTTCCTTCCCCCCCGGTACTTATTCAGGTTAAAAGAGATGGAAAACTGATCGATGCTGTTGCCCAGGCTACGAAGCAAGGATTTATTTTTGTGTTGGATCGCAATACCGGTGAACCTTTGTTCCCGGTAGAAGAATTACCGGTGCCTGCTTCTGAGTTAGCTGGTGAAGAAGCCTGGCCGACCCAACCCTTTCCTACATTACCAAAACCCTATGCCCGTCAAAATTTTGATGAATCCCTGATCAATGATGTCGACTCGGTGTCGTACGAATACCTAAAAAAACAATTTGCCTTATTGAGGACTGGAGGTCCTTATTTGCCGCCAGGCTTAAAACCCGGAATTGTTTTTCCGGGTTACGATGGGGGTGCCGAATGGGGCGGTCAATCCTATGATCCGGAACAAGGGATGTTTTATATCAACAGCAATGAGATGCCATGGATATTGACCATGGTGGATCTTTCACCTGATAGATCGATGGACAATGCTAAAAATTATGCCCGAGGATTATTTCTCCGAAATTGTGCTATCTGCCACGGCGCAAATATGAAAGGGGATGGAGGCAAAGTATATCCCGCGATAGATCAAACCAAAACAAAATACAATTTGACTGAACTCAGGACCCTGCTCAGGGAAGGACGTCGGCTCATGCCAGCGTTCAACTATCTGGATTCACTGGATAAAGAAGCCATATTGGCCTATATGCGAAATGAACCTATAAAAATGAGGCGTACAGCGACTGAATATTCTCCGGAAGTACCTTATAGTATGACTGGATATAACCGGTTTACAGACCCCAATGGATTGCCTGCTGTAAAGCCGCCCTGGGGTACCCTGAATGCAATTGACCTCAATACCGGTGAATATAAATGGAGTGTACCACTTGGTGAAATAGACTCCTTGACCCGGAAAGGTATTCCGGTCACCGGAACAGAAAACTACGGAGGCCCTCTGAATACCCGGGGCGGATTAATTTTTATCGCAGCTACGAAGGATGAACGGTTCAGGGCATTTGATAAAAATACCGGTAAAGAACTCTGGCAATATCGACTTCCGGCGGGTGGGTACGCCACCCCGGCAACGTATTCGGTGAATGGAAAACAATATGTGGTGATTGCTTGCGGAGGAGGTAAGATGGGAACTAAATCGGGCGATAAATACCTGGCCTTTGCCTTGAAATAAAAAAGATAATAGCTTCCGTTTTATGAGCACTTCCCGGATTCCACTTACGTCGAGTTTATTGGCATTATTTTTTTTACCTCTCCTAGTACAATGCAAGTTGAAAGAAGAGGTGAAAGGCTCTTCCCCCCTTAAATTTGTCGCGACATTGCCTTCCCCCTTAAATGAAACTTCCGGTCTGGCCAGGGGTGATGACACTATGCTCTATACACACAATGACAGCGGCCATCCACCCGATTTATTTCAAATATCCAGTACCACCGGGAGGATTATAAATACCTTCAGGATACCGGGAGTAAAAAACATAGATTGGGAGGAGTTGGCGGCTGATTCCAGCTTTCTTTATGTTGGCGATTTCGGTAATAATGGAGGTACCCGAAAAGACCTGGTTATTTATAGAATCAACAAATCGCATCTATCCGTTACCCGGCCCGGAGAAGTGGAAGCTATTCGGTTTTCATATCCTGAACAAACGTATTTTGGACCGTCTAACCGGCACAACTTTGATTGTGAAGCCATGATTGTTTTGGGAGATTCACTCTATTTATTTACAAAGAACAGAAAAGATCTGGCTACTGATGTTTACCGATTGCCTAAAGAGCCAGGTTTATATTCCGCACTACGTGTAGGGCATTTTAATACCGGAGGCCTTATTACGGCAGCAGATATTTTACCGGGTAGTCCAACTAAACTAACCTTGTTGGGCTATGAGTTTAAGGGCTCTCGATTTAAATCTTTTTTATGGGTGTTTACCGGTTTTCAAAACGCGGATTTTTTCGGGGGGCGTTGCACAAGGACAGAACTCGCCGAAGACCTCCAGGCCGAAGCGATCGTTTTTGACTCGGATACAACCCTGCTGATTTCTCATGAAGAAGAATTTGGTACAACCGGGAGGTTATTTAAGCTGAATCTGGATAATATTCAATAATATTCTTGCCGCATTCCCTTATGCATTTTCTTTTACCGGGTTTTACTCCACGATGTTTATAGCTGAGTCAAAATATATCCTTATGATCAGTGGATGCCTCAAAAATAAAATTCTATTCAAGCCAGTTAAACTATTGTCCAAATCCCTGTTTAATATTCCTAATTTCACTGGTATGTGCAAGTTCTTTTTATTGTTTTTGTTGCTGATTTGTGGTGGTGCTCAGGCCCAAACCTATGCAAGTAAGCTGGGTTGGAAACCGACAGACCGGGTGATCATCCTCCATGTTGATGATGTAGGCATGTCCTTTGAATCCAATGAGGGGGCCATCAATGCAATAGAAAAAGGTGTTGCCAGTTCCTGGAGTATCATGATGCCATGTCCCTGGGTGCCTCAGGTTTTTCATTATTTACAAAAACATCCTCAAACCGATGCGGGCCTCCACCTGACTCTTACTTCAGAATGGAGTGAATATCGATGGCATCCTTTGGCGGGGGCCAAACAAGTACCGGGGCTGGTGGATACGGAGGGTGCCATGCATTCCAATGTTGCCGATGTGGTTAAAAATGCCACACCAGAAGAGGTGGATATGGAAATCAAAGCCCAATTGGATCGTTGCCGGAGCATGGGCTGGGAACCCACCCACCTGGATTCTCATATGGGCACGTTATTTGCCCATCCCGATTTTTTGGACAAATACATACAACTGGGGATAAACCAGCATATCCCGGTGATGATTCCTGCGGGCCACCTGACCTTAATGAAAATATCCAGTCCCCTGGATGAGGGAACAATCCATTTTATACGCCAGGTGGGGGCACAACTTTGGGCAAGTGGATTGCCGGTAATCGATGATTTACACAATTTCAGCTACGATTGGAAACCAACTGATAAAATGAAATCCAGGGCAGCCCTGCGGAAATTCAAAACAAAAAAATACATTGATTCATTTGCCGGTCTTAAACCCGGTGTGACATTTGTCATTATGCATTGTGCCGGATATTCCGATATTCTGCCACACATTACCAATTCCGGCCCCTTGAGACAAGCGGACCTGGAGGCCATGCTGGATCCCAAATTGAAAAGTTATTTAAAAAAACAAGGGATCATCGTCACTACCTGGAGGGAGATGATCGAACGCCGGAAAAAAGTAAGCTAAATAATTATTTAATTGAACTCTAACGATGCGAACAAATAGATTACTGGGCGCTCTGATGTTCCTGACTTGTCAAATTTATGCACAAACCGGACATCGACCATTGACCATATCTTCCCTGACCGATTCCTTCTATGTATTTACAACCTACCAGTCTTATCAGGGCAATCTTTTTCCTTCCAATGGAATGTATTTCCTTACGAGTGCCGGGGCGGTGATGATTGACTGTCCCTGGGATACTACCCAATTTCAACCCCTGATAGACAGTATACGCGTTAAACACGGGGCGGAGCTAGTGCTGTCTGTTGCCACACATTCCCACAAAGACCGGACAGCGGCTCTGGATTTTTTGAAATCCATAGGAATCAAAACCTATACTTCCGCACGGACTGATCAGATAAGTAAATCAACCCATGAAAAGCGGGCGGAGTTTGTTTTTGTGAATGATACCTTGTTTCAAGTCGGGGAACAAATTTTTCAAATATTTTATGGTGGGGCGGGGCATACCCCTGACAATATTGTGATTTGGTTTGAAAATCATAAAATACTTTATGGAGGTTGTTTAGTCAAAAGTACGGAAGCAAAAGACCTGGGCAATCTGGCCGATGCCGACGTGAAGGAATGGCCCGGAACCATTAGAAAAATACAAAGGAAGTTTAACAACCCCCGCTATGTCGTACCGGGGCACCAGAGCTGGACAGATCCCCAGGCATTAAATCACACCTTATATTTATTGACTAAATCTTTAAAAAATTAAAAAGTTCAAGAGGACAGGCATTCCAAGAATATAAAAAACAAGCCACCGTTCGTCATATAGATAAGGCCTTTGAAGCAAACGATGCCAACATCATTTTATCCTTATTGACCGATACTATCTGTTGGGATGTGTTGGGCGCTTTCATGGCGATTGGTAAATCTGAATTTAAAATCAAATCCGCAATGAAAATTTTCACGGTCCTCCAACGATTCATAGAACAAATGAAATTGCTGGAGAAAGATTTGGGGCCGTGGTTGGGCGTGTTGAAAATCACCTAACTAACGGAACCCTGCTCCGGGTATGCTTCCAAAATACCTATTCCCTGGAAAATGAAAAAACAGTCTATGACATCTTATCTTGTTCCTGTCACTTCATTTTTATCAGGATCAGTGACTGGAAATTAGTTTATTTTATTAGCACACCTATTCCCTGACCGGTTATCAAATATTCCCGAATTTCACTGGAATCATGCTAAAACCAGCCCAGTATATTTCCAAGGTTGCTCTGGGTCTTTTGCCTCCTTTCCTGGATTGCCTTTAAAAAGATTATATTAGGAGCAGCGCATTTTGACCCATCACTATTGCTTTTGTTTGAGCTATGAATTGGATTCTATTACTTGTATACGGTGTTCTTTTGCTTTTGGTTTGCCTGCGGATAGTTTTTGAAACCCGCAGCAGCACCAAAACGCTTGCCTATCTGCTGGTCTGTATTTTTATACCGGTATTTGGTATGCTTTTTTACCTGGCTATTGGCATCAATTACTGGAGAACTAAATTTTACGCTAAAAAATCAAAACTGGACAAAAAACTGCTGGATCTGTTACAAAAGCAAATTATTCATTATTCCCAGGCGACGGTAAAGCCCGGGGATCTTGCGGAAGAAGATCACACCGAACTGGCCAGGATGTTGATCAAAGATCTGCAAAGCCCGCTTACCCGCGGCAATAGTATAAAACTTCTTCTAAATGGAGAAGAAAAATTTCCTGAATTGCTCAGTGCTCTGGAGGCAGCCCATCATCACATTCACCTACAATACTACATCTATGATCAAGATGAAATCGGCACAGCTATTATTGAGTTATTGATCCGCAAGGCCAGATCAGGGGTGCAGGTAAAGGTGATATATGATGATTTTGGAAGCCCTTCCATAAAGAGCAAAACAGAAAAAAGGATGCAGGATGCAGGGGTGGAAATTTACCCCTTCCATAAACTTCATTTTTATTTACTGGCCAACCGGATCAATTACCGCAACCACCGGAAAATCGTTGTCGTTGATGGCCAAACGGGTTTTGTAGGCGGGATTAATGTAAGCGACAAGTATATAAACAAAAAGAAAGGGAAACTCTATTGGAGGGACACTCACCTTCGTGTTGACGGACCGGGGGTTTATTATCTACAATATCTTTTTCTTTGCGACTGGAATTTTTGTTGTTCCGGAAAAGTAAATCCTGAAATGATATACTTTCCTGAAAAGATAAAAAGTAAAGGTGACAGCCTGGTGCAAATCGTGGGAAGCGGACCCGATTCCAGTCAACCCCTGGTATTATTCGCTATTCTCCAGGCCATTTATCTCGCTAAAGAAGAAATTCTGATCACCACGCCCTATTTTATACCTGGGGACAGTATTATGGATGCCCTTCGGATAGCCGCCTCCAGCGGCCTGGCCGTAAAGTTATTGGTGCCGGGGAAAAGTGATTCCAGGCTTGTGAATGCAGCCTCCAAAGCCAATTATTTTGATTTGTTACAATCTGGGGTCGAAATATATTTATATCAGAAAGGATTTGTGCATGCCAAAACCCTGGTAATAGATGGCAAAATGTCTATGGTAGGGACTGCGAACATGGATTACAGGAGTTTTGAATTAAATTTTGAGGTCAATGCCATTGTCTACAATAAACAGTTTTCGATTAAAATGCGAAAGGTGTTTTTTGACGATCTCCAATACGCAAAAATGATAAAAGCAAATGATTGGTATAAACGACCATTCTATTTCCGGTTAATTGAAAAAATTGCCCGGTTATTTTCACCAAGCCTGTAATTATTACACGCTCTGTATAATCGAATAAACGTAAAACGCCTTGCCAGAATAAAGTTTCCTACTGCTCATCCGAGATTTTAAGCACCTACTATTTTAAAGAGGTAACCGGGACGAATAGGTATTGACATTTATATTCACTATATTTAACAAATCTTGACCACTAAGTGGTTGTAATAGAATTTTCCATTTACTTTTTTACTAAAATCAATCCCAAATTATGGCAAACAGAAATTTTTTACCCAGCGCACCCAACAAGGGTTTGTGGCTGATCGCAGCGATCATCGGAAGTCTGGGCATCTTGGTTCATTATGTCCAGGTCAATCAACTATCACAATACAGCTTTGAAATGGTGTTAATTGGTTTTGTCCTCCTGGTCATTGGGACAACTTACCGAAAGATTTAGCGATTTCTTTTTCTTTTTACGGCTACTGATACTCTCACGTTACTCTTGGTCCCTCCAGGGGTTGGCTCGCGGTTTTTGACCCAGGTAAAATTGTCTCGGGGCGATCAAATTCCATATTAAATTTGACATTTCGAGTTGAGGATGTCCAACTCCTGTATTTTCTTATGTCATCAAGCCGGAACCGGAAGATAAATTCGTCCATAAATATATTTCACAGTACCACCGGACAACCTGGACAGTTCTTTTGCCTTTTTAAAAGATCCCCGGGCTGTACAAAGCTTCCCAGGCCATTATATCAGCAATGATGGTTTGTTATTCTATTTCGGAATCCGTGAGCGGGTAATGTTTGTCAATACCTATCTCAAAAATAATTTTCTGGTCCCGGAGAGTGCCGATACTTTTTCACTCTTATCATCGCCGGAAACTAAATTCATTTTCAAACTATCCGGAAAGGATACCCTGGTGGAAATCCGGTATCCCAACAGGATCCGATACCTTCAAAAATACATCAGGGGTGCGACCTATCCGGATGAAGTATTGATGCGGTATGCGGGCACTTATTATAGTCCGGAGTTAGATTGTAGTTATACTATTCAATGGAGAGACCGTCAACTTTACCTGACCCATTCCAAATACCTGGATTCAAAATTAACCCTGATCGGCCCGGATCATATTCAGTCCGAGCGTTGGTGGATGAACCATTTAGTCGTATTGAGGGACGAAAAGGATCAGGTAGTTGGTTTTGAAATTAATTCCGGAAGAGTCATGCGTTTGCAGTTTAACAAACTGAATTAACCCTCATCCTTTCAGCCCTTTTATTACGACATTTCCAGTACCTTCTTTGAGGCAGGGATAGTTGAGATCATCCTTCCATTTTTTTTCATTCTGAATTAATTCAAAAAAATCATTTAGAAAGTTGGTGATTTCTTTAGGTGTGGAATGGTCTATCCAGGGTTGTTGATTGACCAGGGTTTGGATTTCTTCTTTTTTAGATAAAAATGCTGTGAATAATTCTTTTACCAAAGTATAATCTGTCAGGCAATATCCCCGGTACCTTCTCTGCAGGACGGAATTCATCTGCAATGCTTCCGAAGGCTTAGCATAAGGTGCATGCACAAGCCCGGAATGGTCAAAATCATAGGGCACGGGTACCGGTTTTTCTCCGGAAAACCCCAACAAACGGACATTGTGCAGATATTGAACTGACCAGTCCGTATTGCCGATCATATATTCATACAAGGCCATCCGGATAAAATCCTTTTGTTGTGCATTTTCAGGACGAACCATTTTTTTGGAGATCAAGGTTGCCTGATTTCGTTTAGCTACCGATTCATCTTCTTCCAGCAATATTCCTTTGACGGTAAACCCTTTTTTAGCGTTGGCCGGATCTTCAAAACTGACCTGCACCATCCTCACCCTGAAGCTTCTGGGGGTAAACAAATTATATAATTTATAAGCCAGATATTCCCTGATGATATAGTCTTCACCCCTGCAGGGCATCACCAGTTTTAATGCCTTCATTCCCTCAAAAGGACTGGCTGACAAATCCTGACCATTAAAATCCACTAACAGCGGAGGATAAGTACAGTTGCCTGCCTGCCTGCGAAAATTCCCCCTGGTTTTCATTTTAATCGGGATTATCTTCTCGACATCCCCCAGCATATAACTCAATTGCATGTCCTGATTGACGGCCTGGTCACTCCGGTCACGGATCAATTTGTTGACGGGTCCCTGAATTTTTAAATCCAGCATAGACTCCTGATCAAATAAATTTTCTGCTGCTGGCAATAGCTGTACTCCCATTGCCATCCATACCCAAATTAAAATCGTCATCATGGTAAAAGGGGGATTATCCCTTATTAAAATTAAACTTAAGTATTCAAATGGTTTTACCAAAATCCTATGTGTTATCAATTTGTCGTTTTTTTCAAGGTCAGTTAATCGCAACTCGTCAATCAAATTAATCGTCATCCGATGTTCGGATTGTTAATCGTCCCTGTCTTAAAGGGGCGCACGACAAATTGCACATATTGCCAAAGCCCAACCGAATAAATTCAGTCGCACGAACTTAACCTTAGTGCAATCTGTCGTGCGCCTCCTGTCTTATTTCCAATCCCCGATTCTGGAAAACTCCCTACCTTAGTACCCATGGTTTACAGACGCAATTTTATTAAAACATCCGCGGCATTAGCTGCCGGGAGTATGCTGATCCCTTCCAATGAGCTGCTCAGTCTAAAGAAAAAAAGAAAATTCGGAGTTCAATTGTATACCGCCAATTCTGTCATCAATGATGATTTAAAAGGTGTTTTAAAAGGACTTGCAGATATTGGTTATAAAGATCTTGAATCCGCCGGATCGCCCAAGGGAGGATATTATGGTTTACCAGCCGCAGAATTTTCCAAATTAGCTAAAGAATATGGTTTGCAATGGGTGGCACATCATGCTACCGGTTTTCCTTTTCGTATGCCGGGAGGTGCTCCACCATCAAATCCTGCTCCTACCAATCCACCCCCGGCACCCCGCCCACCTTCAAGGTCACTGAAAACGCATATGCAGGAGTTTGTGAATGAAGCGGTCCAGGGAGGATTAAAATACCTCGTATGTTCCAGCTCACCGGTCAAAACTATGGAAGAGATCAACATGACCCTGGAAGTCCTTCAAAAAACCGGAGAGGCCTGCAAAAAAGCGGGGATCCATTTTGCTTTCCACAACCACACTGCTGAATTTGAAATGGTGGAGGGAAAAAGACCTTTTGACATGATGGCGAGTCAGATCAGCGCCGACCTATTAAAATTTGAACTGGATATCGCCTGGGCTACCAAAGCCGGGGTCAATATCCCGGAATTATTCAAAACGCATCCGGGACGTTTCCCGCTATGGCATGTCAAAGATCTCAATAGCGAACAAAAACCGGTAGAAGTAGGACAGGGTTATATCAATTTTGAGCCTATATTTAAATCTGCCAAATTAGCCGGAGTGGAATACTTTTTTGTTGAACAAGATGGTGCCCCTAAACCCATTGAAAACCTAAGCAACAGTTTCAAAAACTTAGTTAAGGTCGCCAGTTAACCATATCCAAATAATACATTTTATCAACCCTGGTCTGATCAGGTAAGTGAACGCTTATTTGATTTGATTTGATTACTGCACCGGATGGATTCTGGAACTCAACCTCACTTTATAAAACCAGTAGACCTCATTTCAAAAATTCCGCCCACCATCAAAGGGTTGATTTTTGATCTGGATGGCACCCTGGCTGATACCATGCCCAGCCATATCGAAGCCTGGGTCCGCACCGGGCGACATTATGGGGTGGAGATCACCGCGGAAATGGTCAATGCCCTGGCGGGTGCACCTTCGATGGAGGTGATCTCGATATTCAATAAACAATTTGGCTGGACTATTGATCCGGGTGAAGGTAAAAAAATGAAAAGCGATCTATATCTCGCCTTATTGGATCAATTGGAACGCATTGAACCGATTCGGGAAGTCTACGAACTCGTCAATCATTTTAAAGGAAAATTGCCGATGGCTATTGGTACCGGCAGTAGTAAATCAAATGCTGAACGGGTGATCCGTAGTCTTGGCTTGGAGGAAGTGATCACTACCGTAGTCAGTGCAGATGATGTAATTTATCCCAAACCCCACCCGGAAACTTTTCTGACCTGTGCACTCAGATTAAATGTCAACCCAAAGGATTGCCTGGTATTTGAAGACGGGCCTATGGGCATCCAGGCCGCTGTAGCCGCTGGGATGAGGGTACTTATATTACCCCAATACGAAATTATTTAGTTTGAATTACCGGTACATCCAGGCACAAACAGACTTCATCCGCCGGGGCTAGTTCATTGAGAGTATATTTGCCAGCTGATGTCAATGCGAGATGGTCCTCCGCCTGAAATGGAAAACACCCCCAGGAAAGGTTTTGTCGAAAGCCTGAGTGCGTTAAAATTACTTCCCCCGTTTTTTAAGATGATCTGGTTTACCTCGCCGGGGTTTACCAGTGCCAATATCATTTTGCGTTTGTTCAAGGCGGCTGTACCGGTGGGTCAGCTGTACGTTGGGAAGTTGATCATAGATGAAGTCATTCGGTGTATCAACAACAAAGACCTTACCTATGACCAGCTCTGGATATATATAGCCATTGAGTTTGGACTGGCCATCATTTCTGAAGTCTTGAACCGATTAATCAATCTCACCGATTCCTTATTGGGGGACCTGTACAGCAATTCCAGTTCGGTGGAACTGATGAACAAAGCCGCTACGATTGACCTCAGCATGTATGAAAATGCTGATTTTTATGACAAGCTGGAAAGGGCCCGGCGGCAAACCACCGGGAGGGTAGTACTGATGTCTATGGTCCTGAGTCAATTGCAGGATCTGATCACTATTGTTTTTTTAGCTGCCGGTCTTATTGCCTTCGAGCCCTGGTTGATCCTACTTCTGATTGTGGCGGTGATGCCCTCCTTTATCAGTGAGGCCTATTTTTCCAGGTTTAGTTATTCCCTGGTGCGCAGTTGGACCCCACAGCGGAGGGAACTCGACTACCTAAGATACATCGGTGCCAGTGTGGAGACCGCAAAAGAGATTAAAGTCTTTGGATTGGACCGATTTATTTCTGACCGTTTTGCCCGGATAGCCAAACAATATTATGAAGCCAACAAAGCATTGGCCATAAAAAGGACACTATGGGGTACCTTGCTACAGATTGGCAGTGTGACCGCGTATTATGGTGCGTATGTGCTCATAGTCATCCGGACTATTGCCGGGGCCTTGTCTATTGGTGATCTCACTTTTTTGTCAGGATCTTTTAACCGGCTTCAGAACCAATTGCAAAACCTGTTGACCACTTTTACCAGGATCACTGAATCTGCCATGTATCTGCAGGACTATTTCGAGTTTCTGTCAATCGAACCATTGATCAAAGACAGCCCTAAGGCTATACCGGCCCCGGGAGTAGTAAAACAAACTATTCGTTTTGAAGGAGTAGGGTTCAAATATCCGGGTACTGAAATCTGGGCTTTGAAAAACCTGAGTTTTGATATCCGTGCCGGTGAAAAACTAGCCCTTGTAGGAGAAAACGGAAGCGGCAAGACTACGTTGGTAAAATTGATCGCCCGGATGTATGATCCTTCTGAAGGCACCATCTATCTTGATGGCACAGACATCAAACAATTTAGCCTTGATTCTTACCGGAATATGATCAGTGTGATCTTTCAGGATTATGTCCGATTCAATTTTAAGGCTGGGGAAAATATCGCTGTTGGAAAGATTGAAGAAATCACCAATAATGTACAGATCACCGGGGCCGCATCGATGAGCCTGGCTGATCCGTTGATCCAGCAATTACCGGCTAAATACCAACAGATGCTGGGAAAACGATTTGCGGAAGGTGTAGACCTGAGTGGAGGTGAGTGGCAGAAAATTGCCCTGGCCCGGGCTTATATGAGGAATGCCGAAATCGTCATACTCGATGAACCGACAGCAGCCCTGGATGCCAGGGCTGAATTTGAGGTGTTCAAACGATTTTCAGAGCTGGCCCAGGGGAAGACGGCGGTCATCATTTCTCACCGTTTCAGCACGGTAAGAATGGCAGACCGCATTCTCATTTTAAAAAAAGGGGAAATGCTCGAATTGGGCACCCACGAGGAATTATTGGAGAATAAAGGTCTTTACCATGAATTATTTACCCTTCAGGCTCAGGGATATCAATAATTTTAACGGGCGGCATCCCGGCAAGTTTGTTTGTGGCTTTTACTCGATACTTTTCTTTCAAACCTTAATAACAAAACGTTAAAAAGACTATTTATTCCCCTGATTTGCAGTTTGTTTTAAAAAGATTACTTTTGCATTCGCTTTTTCAAAAGCAGTGCATTAAACGTTGTAAATTATACATTTTATTACCAGTAAATAGTTGATCTAAAATGGCTTTAATCAGTAAAATTCGCAAACATAGTTGGATTATAGTTGCTTCTCTGGCCCTTGCGTTGATTGGATTTCTAATAATGGATGTGGTGACCAACAATACTTTTGGTGGCCAGACCCGGTATTCCATAGGTAAAGTGGATGGGACCGTTATTGACTATAATGAGTTTTCCAGGACAGAACAAATACTTTATAACAACAGCGGTACTGACCCTTATTCCAGGAGAACGTATTTGTGGAATTATTTTGTCGAAAAAACCCTGATGGAAAAAGCATCCAATAAACTGGGCATAGGAATCAGCCCCACTGAACTGGAAGACCTGCAATTTGGCAACAACCTCAGTCCGATCATCACCCAGCGATTTATTAATACCAATACCAGTCAGGTCGACCGGGATCAATTGAATCAGATCAAACAAGGCCTGGAAACCAATAGCCTGCGCCCTGATCTTCTGGCCTACTGGAATGAACAAAAAAATGAAATTATAAAAGAACGTTTACAAGCCAAATATACCAGCCTGGTTTCAAAAGCGATTTATTCCCCGACCTGGATGGCTGAACAAAAAGCACAGGAAGGATCAGAATTAATCGATTTTCAATTTATCAAACTTCCGTTTGATATGGTGACCGACAGCTTTTCGATATCGGATAAAGACATCGAACAATACATTCAAAAGCACGTGACAACCTATAAATATCCCGAAGAGTCCCGAACACTTGAATATGTCAGTTTTCCGATCATTGCCACTGCAGAAGACAGCCTGACCATTTACAACGAACTGGCTGCCCTGGTGGACAGTTTCAAAACCGCACAGAACGACTCCGTGTTTGTAAACATCAATGAAGGCAATCTTGACGCGGCATACTTTACCAAAGCCCAGTTGAGCCCTGAATATGCCGAAGCCTTGTATAGTTTACCCAAAGGCGGCACGATGGGCCCTTATATCGATAATGGTTTTTACCAGGTCGCTAAAGTATCCAATAGAAAACGTATTCCCGATTCAGTCAATGTCAGGCACATCCTGAGGTCAGTTCAAACGATCGATCAAATGGCTTCTGCACAACAAACCATTGACAGTTTGAAAAAAATATTAGAAGGAGGAAACGCCAAATTTGATTCCCTGGCAATTCGATATTCCCAGGATGCAGGATCCGGTTTTATCGGAGGTGAATTGGGTATGACTGCTCACGATGCCATGGTAAAACCTTTCAATGATGTCATTTTCTTTCAGGCGGAAATAGGGAAATATTATTCACTGGTTACTCAATTTGGCATCCATCTTATTGAAGTAACCAAACAAGTATATAATAAAGATGTTACCGACCGGGCACAAATAGCCTATTTAACCAGACCTATAATACCCTCTCAGGAAACCCAGGACCGGGTGGAAGATGAAGTCACCACCATCAACAACACCAACCGGACCCTGAATGATTTGAAAAAAGGGTTGTCCACCCGAACCGATCTGACTTTTGAAAACACTGGAGGAGTGAGGAGAAACGATGCTTCTGCAGGCACTCTTCCTTCCGGCGAAAGCACCCGCAGCATGATCCGATGGGGTTTTGACAAAAAGACCAGGGTTGGAGATGTTTCTCCTGAAATCTTTTATTATGAAGACGCCGTTAATTTTTATACCAATCAGATCATCCTCGCAGGTCTGAAATCCATACAACCCAAAGGTTTGGCCAAAGCAGAAGTTGTACGCGACGATGTCACCCTGATCCTCACCAATAAAAAGAAAGCAGATAAACTTGTCGACGAAATCGGCACTACCGCAGATATTTATAGCCTGGCTACTAAATACAATATCAAGGTTGATTCTGCCACGGGAGTAAATTTCAGCACCAGTTTTCTGCAACAAATGGGCAACGAGCCTAAAGTGATAGCGGCTGCTTTCAGTACTGACCAGAATGCCACCTCAAAACCGATTGTGGGTAATGGAGGCATCTACCTGGTCAAGACCATTAAAAGAATTCCTTCTATTGGAGAAGCCGATATCCCTTTCTACAGAGAACAAGCATCCTCTGTTTCTAAAAATAATGTAATCTCCTTCCTAATGGAATCCTTGAAGAAAAATGCCAAAATCAAGGATAACCGCTTTACATTCTTTTAGACTGTCCAGGATACCGGTTGGTTTTTTGATAGAAGTCAGGGCAAAATCAATTCTACTATTTTCTGATTTCCGCTTAAATGTATTTAATGCGCCCTGCATTTAATTGAATTTGAACTACCATTTTTCTGTGCTCTAGGCCAGGTCAATCAATAGTTGTCCCTTCGGGGTCATCAACTCCTGATCTATCATTCTTGTCGCCCTTTCTTTGTTGGGTTCACTTTATTTTTTCCAACCGGTCTCCATATCAAAGTACCACCGAAACAGTCGGAACTCAGGTTTTTATTACAGTGCCATCATTTATTAAATTCTCCAAAATGCCAGAGTATACCGCATGGGTCATGCAAAAAACATTCTCTGCCCCATTCATAATCACGTATTGGGGTTAATCTTACTTCCTCATATTTAGCAGGCAAGTCTAAAATCGATAGTTCCTTCCAATACCGGTCAACATCATCCACTTCAAGAAATATCATAGTATTGTCTATCCAATCTTTGACATAGGCGTTTTGCAGATAAAATCCTATGCCCTCCGTTTTGAAATAAGACATATCGGCTGTCAGTATACTTTCTTGAAAACCCAGATCCCGGTAAAAACTACGCGACAGTTCATAGTCTTTAGATCCGATGAATGGGCGAATGGAGATTGCGTTATGTTTCATGGATTTTGTTTTATAGGTATTATCGTATGATTTCAGATTGGTAAACGGCACCCTAACTTGAAGCCGGGTTGCCTGGGTTAAAATTGACTTTTATCCACTCCTTAAAACTGGTCAGGTTTGGATTTTCTTGCTTAAACGTTTCTAAATCCTTCATAAAAATCGCATTATTTTCATTCACCCATTTAAACATTTTATAGAGGTCCTTTCCCATTACCAGCCTTGCGATGACCAGCGGTAATTTTTGGTATTTTATTTCTTTACCCAATACTTCGGAAAAAATGCGAGCTACCTGTTGCATATCCAATTGCTCAGCGCCAATGGTAAGTGTCTTTCCTAAATACCCTTGTTTGTCCAGAAAAATAGTTGCCCCAAAATCTCCAATATCCTTAGCGCTTATGAATTGTTGTACCGCATCCATATTTACCGGAGAGGCCAACTTTCCTTTTAAAATCCTGCTCTTCACCTGAGGGATTAAAAAGTTTTCAAAGAGTGAATTGGGTCTGATAATAGTGTAAGGCAACCCGATTTGCCTGATGTAATTTTCAATTTTCAATTTACTCTCAAAGTGTGGAATACCGGTGTTCCAATCCGCGCCTGCCACAGAAGAATATAAAAAATGCCCAATCCCATATTCTTTGGCTAGATCTGCCAACTCCATCCCTTGTTTGATTTCCACGTCAGTCCCATTTATAAAAGTCTGAACACTGAAAATCCCATCCACTCCTTCAAGGTGATTCCGGAATGAACCTGCATTATTTAAATCCCCCTCTACTAATTCCACTTTTTGACTTACTAAATTTTGTGCCCGGGATGACCCGGGCTTTCGGGTAAGTCCTTTAACCCTGAATCCTTTTTTAATTAAACTCGCAGCCACAGCACCACCCTGGTTGCCTGTCGCACCCGTAACAAAAATTATTTTTACAGTAGTCATGATGAAAAGTTATAAAAGACAACGGATTTGTTCTATCAACGTGATAAATCTCCTCCCTATTCAGAATCCTTTAATTTTATTTTAGATAACAAACACTGGAAGGCCGGGTGATCGTCTGGGCAGGTTATCATAGGATTAGTTGTAAAATATTTTTTTTTAAAAGCCAGGAAGGCTTAAATCCGGAAAACAGGAGATAACCATTATATTAAGGTCAAAACATATCTAAAAATCCTTCATTTATCATCGGCATTCTTTATTCGTAAATCAAATCATCCTCTCACATGAAACAAATGAAACGGCATCCCCGGATCCAATGCCACATAATTCCATTCCTGGGACCATATCCAACTGTTGCCGCTGATCAGATCCTGTACAACAAATTGTTGACCCGGATGGACCCCGATGCGATGAAGCGGTGCCTGTAGATTGCCGGTCTGTCTTTCAAAAGGGTGCAGGTTGACCACACATAGGATTTTATCTGTGCCTTCGTCATTCTGTTTATAATAAGCGATGAGGTGTTCATTTTGCACCGGGCAGTTTTCCCAATTGTTGGTTTCCTGCAGAGCCGGGTGGTTTTGACGTATGCGATTGAGCATGGTGATGATCATGGTGAGTGGGTTGCGCGCTTCCCAATCCCAATGATAGATCTCATATTTTTCTGAGCGGTAATACTCTTCCTTACCGGGCATAGCCTCATGGATCAGCATTTCATAAGCAGGGCCATATATGCCATAACTGCTACTCAGGGTGGCTGCCAGGAATATCCTCTGCATATATAAGGACTGGTTGCCGTTTTGCATAGGAAAGGTGTTGATGTCCGGGGTGTTCGGCCAAAAATTAGGCCTGAAAATTTCTGCTGTAGTCCCGGAGGTTAATTCATTCATATAATTGATCAGATCATATTTCGAATTTTTCCAGGAAAAATAGGTGTAGCTCTGCGTAAATCCGATTTTCCCTAAGTGGTACATCAACGCCGACCGGGTAAAAGCTTCGGATAAGAAAATGATATCCGGATGAACTTTTTTGACTTCTGCGATCAACCATTCCCAGAATACAAAAGGTTTGGTGTGGGGATTGTCTACCCGGAAGATAGTCACCCCTTGTTTGATCCAGTATAGCGTGACATCCCGGATAGCTTCCCATAATGCCTTCCAGTCATCGGTTTCAAAATAGATGGGTAGTATATCCTGGTATTTTTTTGGTGGGTTTTCCGCATATTGCACCGTGCCATCGCTGCGCCATTTAAACCAGGTCGGATGATCCTTTACCCAGGGATGATCAGGGGCACATTGTAAGGCCAGATCCATGGCTATTTCAATATCCATTTCTTTGGCTGCTGCGATCAGCTCTTTAAAATCCTCTAAAGTGCCCAGTTCGGGGTGAATAGCATCATGCCCCCCGAGTTTACTTCCTATACCCCAGGGCGAGCCCACATCAGCCGGATTGGCTGTGGTAGCATTATTTTTCCCTTTGCGGTTGACTTCACCGATGGGATGAATAGGGGGAAAATACAATACGTCAAAACCCATTTCTTTAACCCTGGGAAGTATTTCCTGACAATCTTTAAACGTGCCATGTTTCCCGGTTTCTGGGGAGGCAGACCGGGGAAAAAATTCATACCAGGCACTGAATAAGGCCTTTTTCCGATCTACATAAACAAGGTATTCTTTACTGTGGGAAAGGAATTTTTTCTCCGGACAGGTATATAGAATATGCTGTAATTCATTCGACAAAACTCCGGTCAGGGCCTCCTTATATTTGGTTTCATCCCGGATTAAAACGATTAATTTTTTTAAATAAGTGACGGTGGATTTATCCGATTTATACAGTTTCATGATGGATTCCAGGATAGGTATACCATCATTCAATTCGGTTTTAACAAACTGACCATCCTGCGCTTTTTTCAACAAACCCTCTCTCCAGCTGAGTCCATGATCGACCCACCCACAAACCCGGTAAACCCACATGCCCTGGCTCTCCACCTGGAATCGCCCACCCCAAAGGTCTTCGGCTTTACTCCAGATACGGTGCTCTTTCCACTCTTTTGAATCCAGGGGTTTAAATTGGATAGCTGCCTGGATTACCTCATGGCCGTCACAAATGATCCGCGCCTCCACATTGATCCATTGATCAACTACCCGTCGTATACTGTATTGACCACCATCCACTACCGGGGACAATACCGCCGCATAAACTCTGCTTTGACCGTTAATCATAGTGTTTGAGTTGAATTTTTGCGAAAATAGGGAGAATTCATTGGTTTCTCCGAATGCAATACCTTACAACAAATCCAACAAAAGAAATCACAAACAGAGATAATCTTCTAATTTTGATCGGGGCTTATCTTTACGTTTATAAACCTGCGATGAACCGTTTATCTCCCAGGGCTAAAATGAATTAATCTGAATCTATTATTTTCCAAAATGAATATGCATTACCGGCACCTGACCTATTGCCTTAGCCTCCTGGCGTGTTTGATAAACCAGGCTTTGAATTCACAATCGGATACCCTCTCTTCCCTGTCCACTGAATTGCCAACAATAAAAATCAACGCCTACTCCACCCGCAGTGACCTTATCCGTATCCCTGCCGCAGTGCAGGTACTGGAGGATACTTTAAATCCGGTAGCCTATTTTTCGATGGCATCATCCCTGAACCAAGCCCCTGGAGTAAAACTGGAAGAGCGTTCACCCGGAAGCTATCGATTGAGTATCCGCGGTTCGACCCTGCGATCCCCCTTCGGGATCCGGAATGTAAAAGTATATCTCGACGGATTAAGCCTTACCGACGGAGGCGGCAATACCTATCTCAATTTGCTGGATCCAGGCCTCATTCAGAAAGCGGAATTATTAAAAGGACCGGCCTCCAGTATGTATGGTGCTGGGGCTGGTGGTGTATTGTTATTGTCTGGAAGGGCAAAGGGCAATCAAATCGGGATTTCCTATGGCACTTACGATCAATTTCAGGAAAACCTCAACCTTCACCAAACCATAAACCATTGGGATTTTAATATCTATCAGGGCCATCAGCAAAGTCAGGGATACCGTGAACAATCGGCTATGCGCCGGGATATGATCTATACCACCCAGCAGTATCAAAATGGAAAACACCGGTTGCTATTTGCCGAAGCTTACGGCGACCTTCATTATGAGACCCCGGGTGGTTTGACGCTCGCCCAACAATCTGCTAATCCCAGGCAAGCCAGGCCGGCTGCAGGAATGTTTCCCGGAGCGATCGAACAACAAGCGGCGATTCACAACAAAACAATATGGCTGGGATCTGTATATGAATATCAAATCAACCGAAGTTGGAGTTTTGACCATGCTTTGAGTTATTGGTATACTGATTTCAGGAACCCTTTCATCACCAATTATGAAGTCCGGTTTGAAAAAAACGTGGGTTGGCGACCCGTATTAAAATATTATAAATCGACTTTAACAGGCAGTTTTGAATGGAGCAATGGGATGGAATACCTATTCCAGGGTGGACTAGTCAGAAACTATGTCAATAACAAAGGTGCACGTCAGGTGCTCCAGGCCGAAGCAAATATCAATGGGACCCAAACCCTATGGTTTTCACAAGTCAACTGGAATATCGACCAATGGCAGCTGCTGTTTGGCTTAAGTTCAAATCAACAAGTATATAAGTTTAAAGGCCCTGGGTCTGCTCCGGAAACCCGAAAAGAAAGCGGCCCGGTGCTCATGCCCCGTGCATCCGTTTCTTATAGCCTGAGCACCAGCAAGGCACTATTTATTTCGGCGGCCAGGGGCAATTCTCCACCATCCCTGGCAGAAATCAGGCCTTCATCCGGTGAATACAATCAGGAACTTTTACCTGAACAAGGTTGGAATCTTGAAATGGGTTATAAATCTTTTCGTGAAAAATGGAGATACAGCCTCAATCTCTATTCCTTGCGGTTGAGAGACGCCATAGTCCGGCGAAATGATGCTGCCGGTGTGGAATATTTTGTCAATGCCGGTGGTGCGGATATCACAGGGGTTGAAGCCTGGATACAATATCAATTACCCAGCGTGGAGTTCTACCTTTCTTCAGCCTACCAACCCTATAAATTTGTAAACTATAAACAAAGGACCACTGATTTTAGTGGCTTAAGGGTGACAGGTGTACCGAGATTTATTCATTCCTTCCGGATCAATTGGGAGGTCATCCCTTCATTTCGATTTGGCACCAGCTGGTATTATCAATCCAATATGCCTTTATTGGATGCCAATACCATGTTTCACCCATCCTACTCTCTGGTCAGTAGTTACTTAAGTTACCAGCTACCTATTCACCGACACCGGTTTGAGCTCACCCTTTCCGGTGACAATCTAACTGATACAGCATACAGCCCGGGTCCTGATATCAATGCCGCAGCTAACCGTTTTTATAACCCGGGTTTAAAACGAAATATTTCTCTGGGTTTGAAATGGAAATGGTAATCGCATTTTATTTGATGGATTTATTATTTGCATAAAACCTGAACGGTCTTATGTTTGAACTAATACAGACTTTCCAGGTCTTGTTAAATTTCTTCGATCACCCCACCCAACGATTTTAAATCCTTCCAAAATTCAGGATAAGATTTGCCAACTACAGCAGGATGTTCGATTTCAATAGGATGAAGAAGGGCTAAAGGTGCGAGGCACATCGCCATCCGGTGGTCTTCATACGTACTGAACAGAGGTGTATCCTCAAAATGTGCCTTGCCTTCCACCATATGGTATTCATTTTGTTTGGACATCCGGGATGGGAGTTGAAAAAAAGGAACATTTACTTTTTTCAATTCGGCCTTCATGGCAGCAATGCGGTCCGTTTCTTTGATCCTTAGTGTCTGCAGGCCTGTAAATACTCCCTTTACTCCCGTGGCGGCACACATTGTAAATACAGTCTGGGCAAGGTCGGGACATTGAATAAAATCCCATTCAATCGATGCCGGGAGGGGGGCGTTGGATTTGGTCAGGATGACGTGGTCTTGATGATATTGGGTTTCAATATTGAATAACCGTCCAATAGAGGCAATAGCAGAATCACCCTGCAAGCTATGGTCTTTTATACCGTACAAATCAAGGTTTACTTCTTTTGAGATCGCTGCTAAACTATAATAATATGAAGCGGCTGACCAATCCCCTTCCACAAATAAAGGCCTGGATTGATAAGATTGAGGCTCAATGCTGATAGTATCATCGACCCATTCGCTGAAGATGCCAAAATGTTTCATCATAGCCAGGGTCATTTCAATATATGGTCTGGAGATGACTTCACCTGCAAGTTGTATTTCTAATCCATCTGGTAATGCTGGCGCAATCATAAGCAAGGCAGAGATGTATTGGCTGCTGATGGAAGCGCGTATTCTGATTTTCTGTTTAAGCTGGATCAATGGTTTTCCGGTAAATCTCAAGGGGGGATAACCTTCGCGTTCAACGAATTCAATTCCTGCTCCGAGATCATTCAGGGTATTTACAAGTTCTCCGATTGGACGTTGCTTCATTCGTTCGCTGCCGGTCAACACTAATTCTCTCTCCTGAGTAGCCAGGTAGGCTGTGAGAAATCGAAATGTAGTACCTGCCGCGCCGGCATCCAGTACATCTTCCCTGCTCATCAATAATTGTTGCATCAGACGAGTGTCCACAGATGTGGATAGATGATCCAGCTGCGGATTGGCATTGCCTGCGAGAGCCTGCATGATCAAAGCCCGGTTGCTGATGCTTTTGGATCCATCGAGGTGAATGGTACCTGTTATGACGGGTTTGGGAAAATGAAGCCTGATCCTGTTTCCTACCATTTAAACTCTATGTTTTGTAAGAGTTCTGCATTCAGGCTTTTGGCCACGGGACAATTCAAAGCGGTCTGCTCCATCAATTTTTTTTGTTCGTCAGTGTACGATTTATCTGAAGGCATATTTATAGTCAGGTCAATCTTAACTACCCGCCTTGGATCCGATGCCATATGTTTGGTGATCTCTGCGCTGGCTCCATCGATATCGATTCCGTTATTATTAGCCACGATACCCATAGTCGTTAATGCACAACTGGCCAGCGAGGTAGCTAGTAGGTCGGTCGGCGAAAAAGCAGAGCCCTTACCCATATTGTCTACCGGTGCATCCGTGACTATCGCTTCACCGGAACGCAAATGCACGGCAGTGGTACGCAAACTGCCCTCATACTTAATAGAAGAAGTAATCATGGGGTAAAAGTACAAAGGAATGGTGAGCTTCGAGATTCGAGCAGAGAGAAACGAGATTCAAACTGTATTATACGAGGCAAACTCGCTGCTCGCTACTCGCTACTCAAAACTGATGAAACGCCTGCGACACAAATTCCAACACCTCCGGCAACGCCTGCCTCCAATAGGTCCAGGTATGTCCACCATTTCGAATACGGAATTCATGAGGTATTTCTTTTTTACGCATAGCGATATGCACGAGTGAGTTCCCTTCATACAAAAAGTCATCATCACCGCAGTCAATATACCAGCGTACGGCCCGTTTGAGGGAATCCGGAACTGCATTGACCAGGGCAACTACGCTTTGACGATTATAAAAACTTTCTTGCTGTGCATCGGTAGCCGTAGAGTCCATGCGTCTGACATTGGTCCTGGCCGTTTCCAGGGTGAGTGGACCGGTGCCTGCACTCAATGGGCAGGCTGAAGAAAATATTTCCGGATGGTGCAGGGCATAGGTAAAGCTGCCATCTCCGCCCATCGACAAACCGGCAATGGCTCTAAATCTTTTTTCGCCTTTGATACGATATTTTTTCTCTACGAATGGGACCAGCTCTTTGAAGAAAAAATCTTCGTATAGCCAGGTGCCGGTGGCATTGTTGGAATAACCCCGACGGGTCGTGTTGGCATCGGGCATGATGATGATCATCGGCGTTGCTTTGCCTTCGTTGATCGCTTTATCGGTGATATTTAAAACCTCACCAAACTGGACCCAGCCGGTCTGGTCATCACCACCGCCGTGTAAGAGATATAACACAGGGTAAGAACGGGAAGAAGATTCATAATCCGGAGGCAGGTAGATGGCATATTGGCGTTCCATATTGAGGATCTTACTGGGTAAAGTGAGATTGTCATATACTTTGCCAGTCTGTGCCTGTAGTGCGATTGATAGACACATCAGGCTCGCGCACATTAGATTTTTAAACTTCATTTTTCCTTGAATTTGACCGAAGATAATAAATTTATAAATCAATGAATATTCGGCCATATTTACGGGTTTAAACATGAAGTCAACCTCCACAATAGAATTCCACTAGTATCTGAAATAAATGTGATCTGACTATAAATTCTATATTAAATTAACATCAAATAATTAAATTGGGAATAAACGCCCATTAACCAACGTTAAAGTTTTGAAGTTTTGAATATTTATTTTCACAGTACTATTTACCAAATAATCTTTATACATTAGTACATCAAAGTCATGGCACTTGACTGAAACACTGGACTGAAACACTGGACTGAAACACTGGACTGAAACACTGGACTGAAACACTGGACTGAAACACTGGACTGAAACACTGGACTGAAGTCTAGTTTTTATTCAGTTCAATAGCTCCATTAATATAGTCTATCATAAACCATTCCCCTCAAGTACCTGGGCGGGAAAGTATCCGCTATTTAATATCTTACTGCTCACATCTAATCGCAACCGTATGAATAAATTTATCGCCTACTGTTTTTTCTTTTTTATATTTTTTGGGGTTGAGCAGGCCTTAGCACAGGATACCACATTTATCACAGACCGATATAAATGGGAGCTGGGTATTGGTCTCAACGCTGGTGGAGATCCTTCTAAACCCATCTCCTTACTCCTGAAAAAACATGTTTCAGCCCGGACAACCTGGCGTTTTGGCTTGGGATTTAATTATGATAGAGTATATGATAAAGATTTAGATATCGTGATGGATAATAACCTGGCTACTGTTTTTATCGAAACTCTTTATGACCGGGAAGAAGAGAAACTCTTCATGGCCACCTCAGCAGGTATTCAAAAAATCATGCCTTCAAATCAATAAATTGGTATTATTCATTGGTGTCATCTTAAATTATGAACGACACAAGGTGGATTTACCGAATGGAATTGGCTATTTGGATATCAGGATGCCTGACAGCACAGATATTATTACTGCTAAATTCTTTACATCCCGGGGATATGGCGTTTCACTCCGACCATCCTTAGGTGTCCAGTATTCTATTTCCAAAAGACTTTCAATCTCCTGCGAGACCAATTTCGTTTGTACTGCAACTTATTTTAGAATACGAGATTTTTACTACCATTTGTCATCCTACAGTGGTGGCGATAATGGATACGGTTTTACTGAAGAAATTTATAAATACAATTGGCGATACCATTTAGGTTTTAGTACAATCACTTTTTTTACGATCAATTATCATTTTGATTGATCAGGATTTAATCAACAACGCCTATAGATGCTATGTGTTTTAACATGGATTGATTTGGATTGACTATCTAAAATATGTAAAAATATAATTACCTTAATTTCTAAAGACCATATGTATGAATAGACGCGATTTTTTACAATATTCCAGCTCTGCATCCTTAGCCCTGGGGATCGGTGATCTGGATCCTTTCTCCTCCCTAACTAAACCTAAAAATAAAATCCCTGCCTGGAAGGGATTTAACCTGCTGGACTTTTTTAATCCTAATCCCTCCCAATCCCGACCTCAAACCAAAGAGGAACATTTTAAATGGATGCAGGACTGGGGGTTTGATTTTGTGCGCCTACCCATGGCCTACCCCTATTATCTGGATATCGACCGCACCAAAAATATCAAACCGGATGATGTGTATAAAATCAATACCCAGGCTACCGATAAGATCGAACAACTGGTCCACCTCGCTCATAAATATAAAATGCACGTCAGCCTCAACCTGCATCGCGCACCGGGATATTGTATCAATGCCGGCTTTCATGAACCCTATAATTTATGGAAAGACAAAGCTGCCATGGATGCCTTTGTTTTCCATTGGAACCTTTGGGCTAAAAAATTCAAAACTACCTCCCGCAAAAAAATCAGTTTTGATCTGCTCAACGAACCCTGTGTACGGGAAGACATGAATGATCAGCACTCGGCCAGGACCGCCGTACCCGGGCCTTTATACCGCGAACTGGCCATAGCCGCTGCTGCCGGCATACGAAAAGAAAACAAAAAACATCTAATCATCGCCGACGGCAATAATGTAGGCAATACCGTCATCCCCGAACTCATTGATCTCGATATCGCCCAAAGTTGCCGGGGGTACAATCCAGGTATCATCTCTCATTACAAAGCGCCTTGGGCCAATAAAGACCCGGATAACCTGCCCAAACCACTCTGGCCCGGACAGGTTGGGGACCGCTACCTCAGCCGTGCTCTGCTGGATGAATATTACAAACCATGGATCGAACTGACCAAACAGGGTGTCGGGGTACACTGTGGGGAATGCGGCTGCTGGAACAAAACCCCGCACGACGTATTCCTTGCCTGGTTTGGCGACGTGCTGGATATACTTCATCAGAATAAAATCGGCTTTGCACTTTGGGAATTTTCGGGGGATTTTGGGGTCATGAATAGCCGAAGGGAGGATATCGTATATGAAGATTGGTACGGCAACAAGCTGGACAGAAAGCTATTGAATTTATTGATGAAAAATTAACTTCCTGAGTGTTTTAAGCGGGCAGGTTCCGGGCCTAAACCCTTGGACTTGTCTTTCTCCATAATCTTACCCTAAAACTGCTTGTTTTTTCTGTAATTTTGCGGCCTTATAAATCTTAATATGCGCTTTTTTCCGGTATTGATTCTGTTAACTATTTCTTTGTTTTTTATTTCTTGTAAATCGGATTCCAATACTGCCGAAGCTGAAAATATATTGGCGGGGAAATCCGTAAATCTGACAGCTACTGCCGGTTGGGAACCGGATGACCGATTTACCATTTCCCAGCCCAGCAATATCATCAGCCAAAATGGGTTTTCTTATGTTTTTTATGTTAAGGAACCAGTGAATTCACCACTCGCAGGTTCGGGATATGGAGGGACTATTCATTATGCCTTTTCCAGGGACCAGGGTCATACCTGGTCAGACCAGGGACTCCTGATCAACACCGGGATGCCGGATCAGTTTGATGGAGCGGGAGTGAGCAAACCTGCCGTCATCAAAGTTACGGACAACGATTTTTTTTATCTATATTATGTAGGAGTGACCAATGGATTTACAGGTCAGGACGGGTCTCCGGCCAACCGCACTTCAATAGGTATCTCCAAACTGATTTTTAATGAGGATGGCCCTATCCGTCTGGCTATCAAACTCAATAGTGGCAAGCCGGTTTTGGAACCCAGTGAACAGTCCGGGAAGTTTGATGCCTTTAAAGTCGATGACCCCAACCCAATCAATATGAACGGCCAGATTTGGCTTTATTACAGTGGTATGGACAAATTCGGTGGCACTGCGCGAACAGGGTTGGCTGTTTCTGCCAATATTAACGAAAACCATATCAAACAAAATAATTCAAGGGCCTTGCTGGATGGAGTGCCTACCTTAATTCAGAAACACAGACTTAGCGTATTGGCCATATTTACTGAAACTCAAAATGCCTGGATTGCTCCTGATGGCTTAAAATTTTCAAAACTCAAAGAAAAATTCCCTTTGCAGATCAAATTCGCCCGTGGAAATGGGGATTTATCCCAATTAGGTTGGGGTCTGGCTGCACCGGTTTCCGGACAACCGGGATTTAGCCGGTGGGAAATAAAATAATCATGTTATCACCTCTATTTAATATACTGTTATGAAATGGTTTTCTATTGTTTTATTCACTTTTTTGGTTGCCGCCCTGGCAACTTGTAAAGGACCAACATCGAATATCCCGGTGATTAAAAATCCCAATGACCTTCGTCAATGGATCCTGGATGAAACAATGAAGGACTATGAACGCAATACTTTCGGCTACGATCTGAAATTTATCCGTCAAAGAAAAACTCCGATTTTATTGCATGATGAAAACTTTAAGGGCATGGTGCTCGTAAGTCCGGATTTTCAGGGCAGGGTCCTGACCAGCACGGCTGAAGGTCTTAACGGTTATAGTTTTGGCTGGCTCAATTATGACCTTATTGGTTCAGGTGAAAACGCAGAACATATGAATGCTTATGGTGGGGAAGACCGCATTTGGTTGGGCCCCGAAGGAGGGCAATTTTCCTTGTATTTTAAGCCCGGCTCTGAATTTATATTTGACAACTGGCAAGTCCCTTATGGGTTTGATTCAGAGAATTTTGAAATTATTTCGATTGCCTCCAACGAAGTGTCATTTTTTAAAAAATTAAACCTCACAAATTATTCCAATACCATCCTCGACATCGCTCTCAGCCGGCAGATCAAAATCCTTTCTCCCGCAGCATTTCTTTTCGAACACGGTCTTCAGATTAAAGATGATATCAAAGGAGTAGGTTTTGAAAGTCTGAATATCCTGCGAAACACCGGACAAAATGAATGGAATAAATCAACCGGAATGCCCTCGATCTGGATCCTCGGCATGTTTAAACCTTCTCCCTCAGCCACCGTGGTCATACCCTACAAAGGGGGAGCTGAGGCCAATATGGGAGCCCTGGTAACGGATGATTATTTTGGCAAGGTTCCCGGGGACCGGCTCAAAATGGACCCGAATGTTTTTTATTTTAAAGCTGATGGACATTTGCGAAGTAAAATCGGGATCAATACCTTTAGGGCAAAACCGGTATGCGGCAGCTTTGACGAAGAACGGAATATATTGACTATCGTTGAATTTACGCTACCCGATACACCGGGTGAATACGTTAATTCTCAATGGAAAATTCAGGATAACCCTTTTTCTGGAGATGTCGTGAATGCCTATAATGATGGACCTATGGAAAACGGCACCCAACTCGGACCTTTTTATGAAATCGAGTCCTCCTCCCGAGCAGCTCAACTAAAACCGGGTGAAACCATAGACCATAAACATCGTACCCTCCATTTTATGGGCAAGGAAGCCAGCCTGGATGCGATATCCAGGAAAATCCTTGGAGTCGGACTCAATGATATACGGAATGCATTTCCTCAATAATTTATATTTTAAAATGTTCTTATAATGAAATTAATTTTTAGTGTCTTACTGAGCGTATGCGGTTTAATATGCGCTGAAGCCCAGCCTTTAAAACAACTTTTTAATACCAAAAACCTGGACGGCTGGACCGTGGTCGGTACCGAAAAATGGTATGTTGAAAACGGGGAATTGGTTTGTGCCAGCGGGCCCGACAAAGGTTATGGATATCTGGCTACGCAAGAATCATTCAAAAATTTTGACCTCAGACTGGAGTTTAAACAGGAAGCAGATGGCAATAGTGGTGTTTTTTTTCATTCCTCTTTCGAAGGTACACGGGTCACTGGGTGGCAGGCGGAAGTAGCCCCAGCCGGGCACAGCACCGGGGGCATTTACGAATCATATAAAAGAGGCTGGCTGATTAAGCCTACGGGGGGAAAGGATACAAAGTACCTGAAAGCCGATGACTGGAACACCATGCGTATCCTGGTCAAAAACAATAAGGTCACCACCTGGCTCAACGGTCACAAAATGATAACCCTTAAGGATGATATGATCGGGAGTCGTACCGGCCAACTGGCCTTGCAGATCCACGATGGGGGTGGGATTAAAGTACGGTGGAGAAATATGTTTGTCAAAGTATTGAAATAACAAAGGTGCTTTGTAACCTTCTACCACCTGCTTTGTACCTAGCAACAACATCGTATTATGCTTAGAAAGTCCTTGTTTGCACTGATTACTTTTCAGTTTTTAGCCGCTTTTTTACATTCCCTGAGTTTTCTGGGAAAACCTGCGGCTACTAATGAAACGGAAAAACAACTCATTGACCTTTTTACTAATTACAAACAGGATCTGGGAGCAGGTTTTTCACGCAGTACCTATGATTTATTCACCGGATTAAGTGCCTGTTTTCCCTTAATTTGTGTTCTGGGAGGCTGGATCAATCTATACTTTCTGAGAAAAAAACTGGACTCTTCCCTTTTCAGGGGCTTATTATTCATTGAAATGGTGGTTTTCGGCGTTCTATTTGCAGTGATGATCACATTTACGTTTTTACCACCCATTGTTGTTACCGGATTAATATTTTCAGGCTGTGGTATGGCCTGGTTTTATTCGTCCAGGGACTCCCTGACTTAAACTTTTTAATTCATTTCCTCGAATCTGATCTTTATGAAATATCTGGTATTCCTGATTCTTACTACCCTGTTGGTCCAGGCGTGTTCTGGTGTGAAGGCAACGGCCAAATCGCCAATCCAACCTGCCGAGGCGGACTCCCTGATGGAATTGACTGAATTCCGTCAATTGGATACCATGGTGGTCAGTCCAGAAGAAGAATTCACCGGCATGGAAGAAGAATCTTTACCATATCAACCTACTTATACCCGGAGATGGGATTTATTACATTTTAATCTGCAATTGAAATTTGACTGGCAAAACGAACAGGTAGCCGGCATTGCCAGGTTAAAATTAAAACCACTGTTTTATACTATTGATTCCCTGGAGTTAGACGCCAAAGGATTTGATATAAATTCTATCGCATACACTGGCCAGCCCGGAGAACTTAAGCACCAGTACGATGGAAATAAATTAAAAATCTTCCTGACGAAAAAGTATACACGCCATGACACCTTAGAGCTCACCATCGATTACCGGGCCAATCCATCCAACAACACGACCGGGGGCAGTGCCGCCATTACGGATGATGATGGATTATATTTTATTGATCCCCGCAATACCGATCCCAATTTACCCAGCCAAATCTGGTCGCAAGGTGAAACTGAAAACAACAGTCGATGGTTCCCGACCATTGATAAACCAAATGTACGATGTACAGGGGAGATTACCCTTACGGTACCCGATAGTATGCTCACCCTTTCGAACGGGCTGATGGTGCGTACATCGAAAAATGCAACCAATCAGACCCGAACAGATACCTGGCTGATGGACCAGCCTATAGCCCCCTATTTATATATGATTGCTGTCGGGCCTTTTGCCAGAGTCACAGAAACCTGGAAAGAGATCCCCCTTGAATATTATGTCGACAAACCCTATGCTGCTTACGCTAAAGAAATTTATAACCACACACCTGAAATGCTTAGTTTTTTCAGTGAAAAGCTGGGTATAAAATATCCCTGGAAAAAATTTAGTCAGATCATCGTCCGTAAATATGTGAGTGGTGCCATGGAAAATACTACGGCGGTAGTCTTTGGTGATTTTATTCAAAAAACACACCGGGAACTCATCGATGATGCCAATGATAACATCGTTGCGCACGAGATGTTTCATCATTGGTTTGGCAATTATGTCACCTGTGAATCCTGGTCCAATCTTACCCTGAATGAGGGTTTTGCCAATTACTCCGAATACCTCTGGTCTGAACATAAATACGGTAAATACGAAGCCGACCGTCACCGGGAAGAAGAGCTGATCGGCTATCTCTCTTCCATTTCATTTGGCCCCGCACATGACCTCATAGATTTTAACTATGCGGACAAGGAAAACATGTTTGATGCGCACAGCTACAATAAAGGGGGTCTGGTACTTCATATGTTGCGCCATTATATCGGTGACGATGCATTCTATGCAGCGCTGAATTATTATCTCAACCGTCACGCCTATCAATCGGTAGAAGTACACGATCTCCGGCTTGCTTTTGAAAGGATCACGGGCGAGGATCTCAACTGGTTTTTTAATCAATGGTATCTCGAGTCCGGACACCCAAATTTGTCTTATTCCCATAACTATGATGAGGCCAACCATCAAGTTCATCTTGAACTTTATCAAACCCAGGAAAAAGAATTCCCCGGTGCATTTCGTCTGCCTCTGGATGTGGACATACATCTTTCCGATGGCAGCATACGGCGACACAGAATCTGGATGGAAGAAAGGGAACAAAGTTTTGATTTGCCTGCTGACACCAGGCCTGCTTTGGTGGTACTCGACCCCAACCGGGTGTTATTAACGGAATGGAATGAACCGGAGTTATCGTCCAGTGAATATAAATTTCAATGGAAGGCCTGCAATAACCTGCAACTCAAACTCAATGCCCTGTCTGCATTGACCGAGGATAAAGATTATCCTGAAATCTGGCGAGAAGCCATTAACCACCCCTATTGGTATATCCGGTTAAGGGCCCTGGATTATCCCCCTTCCTTAAAGCCGGAGGATAGGACGAAGCTAAAAACGCTGGCTACCACAGATGCCCATTCTCATGTAAGGGCTGCAGCCTTGCGAATCTGGTCTGAAAAACAATCCAATCGCAATACCGAACCCAACTCATCACAGGACATCCAAGTCATATTGGAACAAATTTTAGAAAAGGACAGTGCTTATGTTGTGATCGGTGAAGGACTAAAAGCCCTTGCCCGAATCAATCCTACGAAAGCCAATGCCCTGGCCAAAACGCTGCAACACGAAAAAAACCCGATGATCCAGGAGGCGGTAGCCAATGTGATTGCCGGTGACAACAATCCGGCAAACCTTGAATATTTTGAAATTAAATTGACGGAAGATCCATCCCTTGCCGCCTCTTTATTGGATAAATACATCTCCATGCTGGAAAAACAACCTGCGGCCACGGTTTATTCCAAGGCCGGGTTTTTATTTAAACAAGCCAATATCCAGGGCCTGGACAAGACGACTAAGTTTTATTATGTGCGGGGATTATTTGAATTGAAGGAAATAATCCTGACCCAGGCAGTTAATGCTGAAGAAGGCAGTATCAGAAAAGATCTGGAAGAAAAAGTAAAAAACCTGAAAGCCTGGATACAGGAAATTAAAGAGAAAGAAACCGATATGCAACTTAAAGGGATTCTGGGGCAGTTTAACTAATAGTAAGTAGTCGGGGATAATAGTCAGTGGGTAATGGCTAGAAGATTTGTATAATCCGGTTGGTTTGATGAACTTCGGATTTTGTTAGCCCAAATGCAACTTCCAATACTAGATGTCCTGGTTTTTTTTGTGTTTACAGCGGGCACAATCCTTTTTGGATTAAGTTTTTATAAAAAAAATTCGACGGCCTCTGCTTATACTTCGGGTGAAAAAAAGCTGGCCCCCTGGCTGGTGGCGTTATCGATATTTGCAACTTATGTAAGTAGCATCAGTTTCCTCGCCTTACCCGGCAAAGCCTATCAAAGCAACTGGAATGCTTTTGTATTTAGTCTGTCCATCCCCTTAGCTTCGTTTTTTGCCGTTCGTTTTTTTGTCCCCCTATACCGTAATATAAATAGTATATCCGCTTATCAATACCTGGAACAACGTTTCGGAACCTGGGCTAAGCTGTATGCTGCCAGTTGTTATATCCTGACTCAAATCATGCGCACAGGCGCTATACTCCTGCTGCTGGCCCTTCCGTTAAACACCGCTTTTGGATGGAGTATGGTTAGCTTTATAGTGGTCACCGGACTGGCCGTCACGCTTTATGCTATGTTGGGAGGGATCCGGGCTGTTATCTGGACCGATGCCATTCAGGCGATCATTTTGATACTGGGTGCATTGGCAGTTGCGGTTTACCTGAGTTTTAGTTTACCCGGTGGCCCTGGCCAGGTGATACAGATTGCCCAGGAAAACAACAAGTTTAGTCTGGGTAGTTTTGGGCCAGGTCTTTCTCAATCCACTTTTTGGGTGGTATTGCTTTATGGCTTTTTTATCAATTTACAAAACTTTGGTATCGATCAGAACTATATCCAGCGGTATATGACTACTGCTTCAGAATCCGGTGCAAAAAAATCTACCTGGATCGGTTCCCTTTTATATATACCGGTATCCTTTTTGTTTTTTTATATAGGCACCGCTCTATACGCCTATTATAAAGTAAACAGCCAGCTGTTGCCAGCTGAACTCCTGGCTGAAAATGCGTCTGACCGGATATTCCCTTATTTTATTATACACGGTCTGCCAACTGGCTTTACAGGCCTTTTATTGGCAGCGGTTCTGGCAGCCGGAATGAGTACCATATCGACGAGCGTCAATAGTTCGGCTACGATAATATTAAATGATTTCTACAAGAAGTTTAGGCAGACACCCCCTTCTAATCGGTCCGAGATGCGGGTACTTTATTTTTCTTCATTTGGCATTGGGGTTACCGGTATCCTGGTTGCACTCGCATTAGTCGGTGTAGAGAGCATATTGGATACCTGGTGGGCCCTGGCTTCGGTTTTCAGCGGAGGTATGCTGGGTCTGTTTTTATTGGGTTTTATTGCAAAAATTGCACACCCGATTCATGCAGCCATTGGCGTGGTGGCAGGTGTCCTGGCGATCATTTGGTTGGCACTTTCTCCACACTTATTGACCGGAAAAAGTGAGATCATGTTTAGACATCCCTTTCATTCCAATCTCACTATCGTTATAGGAACCACGGTCATTTTTTTAGTGGGATTTCTTTTATCTTACTGGATACCAAAAAAGAAAACATGAATTTGAAGCTGACCTTGGGTGTTTTGTTTTTCAATTTTCAGTTGATCCTGGCACAACAAAAATTAATAACGGTGAGCCAATCTTTTATTTATTCTGAAAATCAGGGCCCAACCCCGGAATGTCATGCTTCTACCTTAGCCTCTACTCCTGACGGCATTGTCATTGCCTGGTTTGGCGGTACTCATGAAAAAAATAAAGATGTCGGGATCTGGCTCTCAAAACTAAATGGACATACCTGGTCCCAACCGAAAGAAGTCGTTAATGGCATCTTTGACGCGGACACCCGTTATCCCTGTTGGAACCCGGTATTGTTTCAACAAGAGAACGGACCACTTTATTTGTTTTATAAAGTTGGCCCTTCCCCTTCTGAGTGGTGGGGCATGATGATGACCTCAGAGGATAGTGGCAATCAATGGTCCCGCCCACAGCGGATACCTGCACCCTATCTCGGACCCATTAAAAACAAGCCGGTGTTGATCGACTCCATATTGTATTGCCCTTCCAGTACTGAACATGATGGTTGGAAAATTCATCTTGAACTATTTGACTTAAAGACTCAGCGGTGGGAGTCCCTCATACCGATTGGCCATCGGGATACCTTTGACGTTATACAACCGGTATTCCTCACCTACCCCGGAAACAAAATTCAATTGTTAAATCGTTCCAAAAACGGGGCCATCATTGATACCTGGTCTGGTGATTCTGGTCATACCTGGTCGACTTTAAAACCCACTGCATTACCGAATCCCAATTCGGGAATAGACGGGATCACCTTGCAAAATGGAAATCAGCTCCTAATATATAATCATGCCGGCACCCCTGCAGGCAAGTGGGGTGGCGACAGATATCCGCTAAATATAAGCTTGTCCGCCGATGGCAATGACTGGATACCATTCTATGTATTGGAAAGCCAGCCGGGCGAATTTTCTTATCCCGCTGTGATTCAGTCCACCGATGGAATGATCCACCTATGTTATACGTACAACCGTAAAACCATCAAATACGTAAAACTTAAATTGGAAAAATAACTTTTTTACCCTTCCAGTTAAGAGGTTAAGAGGTCAAGAGGTTAAAGGGGTCAAAGGGAGGGAGTATTCAATAAAGTGTATCACTCTCTTTAAAGCCAGGGCTCGGAGTCCGTGGGGACGAAGAGCCCTGGGGTCAATTTTCAAGGTCTTCATTGTTGGTGTCTGGTATTACGTTTTCCAAAGACTTCGATGAGTTTCCGTTGAATGGCGGTCCAGTTAAATACGTTTCTTTTCCATCCCTTCGATTGAAATTTCAAATTTAAAAATAGCTGTTTTATAAGTCATTTGGAATTTATCCAGGCTCCTTAGATTTTGGTGGCTATGCGCATTTGGCGATGTAGCGCTTCCACTGCATTGGTGGTATAAATGATTCGTCGGATATCTTTTCCAAGGTATCGTCAAAAATATCATAGGATGTAAATGATGAAATGGTTGTCGTATTCGTTTTTTTGATTGCTACCTTTTTGTAATCCTTATTATTTGTCAAACTGTTTAAAATGATTGTTCCGTTGTCATCAAAAGTCTAAGCGCCTTCAGTCAAAACATTTTCTCCTTTTTTTACTAGCGAATTCAGGGCATTGCATTGCACATATTTAAATCTTCTGTTTGTGTCAAAATCGAAAAATGCACTTATTCCATTATTCTTTACGAAATGCCCATGGACAATTTTCTCAGTCACCTTGCAGCTTGCAAAAAATAAAAGTAATATGAAATGACGGTGAATTGCCCGGCGTCAAGCATATTTAATTCAAGTATCCAAAATTATTTAAAAGGCAGATTATGTGTTATTATTGTGACTATGAAGACAATCGCCATTTTCGGTGCTGGAGTTGCAGGCCTGACAGCGGCCCACGAATTATCCAAGCGTGGATACAAGGTTAATGTGTACGAATCCAACCCCGATGCTGGAGGGTTTTTTAGGAGTACGAGTATGCCTGAAGATCAAGGAATGCCATCCGAATATTCATGGCATGGTTTTGGCCCGTGGTACCACAACGTATTTGATATCATGCATCAAATACCATTTAATGATACTCATACTGTGTATGAAAAAGGCTTATCTCGGCCTGTTAATTTTGGTATAGCGCCGGATACGATGGTAAAGCCTCCAAGTGAAGATCAAATTTTCAAAGGATTAAAAAAATTTAGAATGACACACTTTGATCAAATAAAATGGGGCTGGTTGCTTTTCAAAACCTGGACCACTAATCATCGAGGAAATGAAAAATATGCAAAACAGAACGCAGCAGAGGCCTGGAAACCTCTTATGAGCACGACAGGATGGAAAACGTGGCGGGCTACTTTTGGCCCCTGGATTGGTTCAGATTGGACACGCGTATCCCTTCACCATGTAGGAATTTTTTTTCGAAAAAATTTGATGGCAGGTAAAACACATAAACATCCTGCAGATTCCGAAGGTAAAGACTGGAAACAAGGTTCAGGGGATGGTTGGTTAGTGATGAGTGGACCAAGCAGCGTATATTGGTTTGAAAAATGGGTTCGTCATTTGGTAAGCATTGGAGTCCATTTTCATTGGAGACAATCGCTTTCCCGACTTAATTATGATGGCCAAAACATCATTAGCGCAAGTTTATTGACTGGCGAAGAAGTTCATGCTGATATCTATATATTAGCAGTGAATCCATTTGCAGCGGCCAATATTATTGCGCTCACTCCCGAACTGGAAAAACAAGACCAGCTTCGCCTGTTTAAGCCGCTTATCAGCGATGGTCCGCATACCCAAGTATCTTTTCGGCTCGGTTTTTCCGAAAAAATTATGTGGCCGAAAAAACGATGCGCACTTGTACTGGCTGATTCTGAATTTAACATCACGCTCTTCGCCGAAGAGCAAGTTTGGAACACTGATGTGGATCTCGGTGAGCATATTGAATCCCTTTGGACCGGAACCGCATGCGTCAGCACTATCCGAGGCAGAAAATTTGGATTACCTCTGGAAAAGTGTACCAAAGCGCAATTCATCGAAGAAGTAAAAGAACAAATAATGCGCTGTGAAAGTCTCAATTTTTTAATCAAGAGTGCAAACAACGGACGTGGCGTTAAAGAATTTAAAATCATACGGACTGAAGTTTGGCACGAATGGATTTTTTCACATGAGGGGATTAAACCAAAGCAACCCAAATGGGTCACCTCAACAAATACACAATCATATCGTCCAACACAGGCAACACCAATCGTTAATCTGCTGCTCGCTGGCGCACATACTAAGACAGACGCTGACATCTGGAGTATTGAGGGAGCTGTGGAAAGTGGCCGTCATGCCGCGCAGCTAATCGAGCCTGACGTAACCTTAATCCCAGAATACAAACCCTGGTGGCTAAAAACCGTCGCTGTTATTGACGACTTCTGCTTTAAGATCGGCTTACCCCATATTCTTGACCTCATTTTTATCAGCTCCATAGTCCTGCTACTCGCTATTACTTTCAATAAATTAAACTTCTAAATTAATAATGAGAAACAAGTAAATAGTACTTCAAGGGGTTAAAAGGTTAAAAGGTCAAGGGGTTAAATTGGGTAGAATGGTTTTTTTGAAAATTTGAATTTAAATTCTTTGCGAATTTGCGTCTTCGCTTCGCTGCGAGAAACCTATTATCGGCTTTAACCCTTTATTCTTTAGGGCAAGGGTTAAAGGTCAAGGGTGACGTGTTAGTTGCTATTTTCTGTACTTCGTATTCGTCAAAAACACTTTTTGACTCCCTGCTGCTTTTGGATTTGGCCCTCCATTAAATGCATCAATATATAAATCAGTTACTTCTTCACATTGAATTCCATGGGTAAAAAAAGAGGGCAGATCATCACCCCATTGTAGATTAAAATTCCGGATACTGAGCCCTTTTACATGTTGTGCATATAAACCCGGAATATCGTGTTCAAATAACTGCCGATGGGGGGGAGTAGCTGGTCGTACATCAAAGTTGCCTCCATAGGTTAATGTTTCTTTTCCCTTTTTCAATCGGAGTTGTACATTATTAAATTGGATGTTTTCCAATTGGCTTTCTTTCAGCCCATAGACCAGGATGCCCTGCTCACCGGTGGCCGTGATGTTGTTGAATTGTACATTTTTAATTTGTCCGGCCTTTACCCCTTCAAATCTGGAGATACAGGAAAGGTGTATCGGTTCACCATTTCCCCACCACTGTCCATTGTAGAGTCGGCTTTCAATGATGATGTCTGAAAAAATCAAGTCTTCAATATCGGATTTATCATGGGCAAAGATGCCTATCCCCCTATGAGAATCGTAGATAATGATATTGGAAAATATGCCCCGCCGGATCGGGTGTTGGCCATAACCAATGCGGATGCCAGCAGAAGTAGACTTGAGTTGGCAATTCGTCACACTGATATTTTCAGCATAAATGGATTTGTTGCCATACTGATGGCTGGCTTGTTCTGCGGTATTATAATCCGGTACATTTTCAATTTTGTCAAAACCGGTCATGATGATGGCGTCATCACCTGCGACAATGTTACAATTAGTTATGCGGATATTCCGGGAAGCGGAGCAGTGTATCCCATCGCTATTGGGTATGAGTGGATTGTTTAGGATAGTAATCCCATCTACCAAAACCCCTTCACAATATCCAAACCGGATAGCCCAGACCGGAGTGTCTTCAATGGTGATACCCGTCAGCTTTACATCCGTACAATGGAAAAATACCAATGTCATTCCGGGTCTGGGTTTTCGTTTTAAGGGGCCATCCGGAGTAAATATTCCTTCAGGCATGTATTGGTCTTTTTGCCGGATTTGTTTTCGGTCAAATTCAGGAAACACGTGGTTTTTATCGGTTTCGTAAAACAAAATACCGTTGGCTTTTATCGTGCCGGAACCGGTGATCGAAACCTGAATAGCTTCTTCGCAATAGATCATGCCATAGGATCGGCCGTCAATTTTATAATCTTCCAGATGCAGGCTGGCTTCCAATACAGCCCCGGAGACCAGATGCAATTCTACCCTGCTTTTCAACATCAGGACACCGCTGATAAAACGACCTGATGGGATGACAACCCGTCCGCCACCTAAAGCAAAACAAGTATCAATGGCACGCTGAATACCCGGTGTGGATACCTGGTTTTTGACCGCTCCAAAATCCAGTACATTAAAATCGGCCGCAAAGTTTACCAGTGCCGCACAACAAAACAACGTAAGGATATATATTCTCCTGATCATAATTATTTTTTTTATCGCTAACTCAAACCCAAGTTATAAAACAGCGCTATCAATTCGAATAAATTATTGTTTTGGGGTATCGCTCCTCCTCCATAGACTACACCAGCAGCAATAGGTTCTAAATAGGACTGGGGGCAGAAGAGGCGTTCTTTAATGAAATCCTTATATCTGTTTAAAAAAACGAAGCTAACTATTTTACGTATTGTTTTCCTGCGCAACCAAATTGGTACAGCAGGTGAAAAAACAAAATATACAAATAGCCCTCATAGAAATTCTTTTATTAAAACTTAAAAATCGCTAATCCCTGCAGATCCCTCAATCAACTGTTGAATTTAGCTTTTACGGTCCATTTAATTGGTCGGATCTCACGTTGCAGTAAATTGAAATGATCAATATTTTTAAAGAAGGCACTTTGTAAAATATTTTTTTAGTGCTTCGTTTTCCTTAAGAAACGAAAGTTACAAAAATTACCATGGCACTATGATTTAACCAAAATCTTGAAGTATTAGCTGGTAATTTTCAATGAAACCGATTACAATATTATATTTAGGGCGAATATTAAAAATTACCATGAAAATTCTATTGTTTTTGTTGCTGTGGTTGGCTATGATCTTTTCCTGTAAAAATGGTTCAAAAGAAACGGTTACAGCATCTCAAACCATGGATTCTGTTCCGGATAAAAAGGAACCCGATGCCATCACTGAACCCCTGGTCAACCTGATTTATACAGCTGACCCATCGGCTCATTTGTTTGCCGGACGGATTTACATATATCCGTCGCACGATTATGATTTTGGGGTGAAGGAGGATAACCTGGGCAGTCATTTTGATATGAGGGATTATCATATTTTGTCTATGGATAGTATTGCGGGAGTAGTCACTGATCATGGGATTGCCCTTGACAAGGCAGATATACCCTGGGTCAGCAGACAATTGTGGGCGCCCGACGCCGCTTTTTACAAAGGAAAATATTATCTCTATTTCCCTGCCAAGGATAAAAAAGATGTTTTTCGTATCGGGGTAGCAAGTTCAATTTTTCCTGCAGGTCCGTTTAAAGCAGAGCCCCAACCCATCAAAGGTAGTTATAGCATTGATCCTGCAGTATTCAAAGACAATGACAGTACGTTTTACATGTATTTCGGCGGGATCTGGGGAGGGCAATTGCAACGGTGGCAAACCAAGAAATACGATACCTCCGGGGTAGAACCCAATGATGACCGCCCGGCTATGGGGCCCAGGGTAGCTCTACTGACGACAGATATGCTGCAATTTGCCGAAGCTCCCAGGGAGGTCAACATCATAGACAGCTTGGGAAACCTGATAAAAGGCAAAGACCATGAACGACGGTTTTTTGAAGCGGCCTGGATGCATAAATTTCAGGGCAGATATTATATGTCTTATTCCACAGGCGATACCCATTTTATCTGTTATGCCACCGGAGACAACCCTTATGGCCCGTTTACCTATCAAGGGGTCATCCTCGATCCGGTTATTGGGTGGACCAACCACCACTCTATTATTGATATACGTGGAAAATGGTATTTATTTTACCACGATAGTGTATTATCGGGAGGGAAGACCCATTTGCGTACTATAAAAGTGACTCCCCTGACTCATAAATTGGACGGGAGTATAGAAAGGATAGTACCGTACAAATAGGGACTAGGAGGAAGGGCGAAGGGTGAAAGGTGAAGGAGGAAGGGCGAAGGGTGAAAGGTGAAGGAGGAAGGGCGTACCGATTTATTGCTTGAAATTTGAGTGTATCTTTGCGCCCACAAAAAAATCATGTTTCCCCAATACGATGTCATAGTAGTAGGAGCCGGTCATGCGGGTTGTGAAGCTGCCGTAGCGGCTGCCAATATGGGCTCCAAAGTCCTGCTGATGACCATGAATATGCAGACTATTGCCCAGATGAGCTGCAATCCAGCCATGGGGGGAGTGGCCAAAGGACAGATCGTAAGAGAAATCGATGCCATTGGAGGTTACAGTGGGATCGTCACCGATCATACCATGGTACAATTTAGAATGTTGAATCGATCCAAAGGCCCTGCCATGTGGAGCCCCAGGGCCCAAAGCGATCGCGCTTTATTTGCCCGCAAGTGGCGTACCATGTTGGAAGCGCACCCCAATATTGATTTTTGGCAGGACATGGGCAGTGGCATCCTGGTTAAAGATCAACGGGTGGTAGGAGTACAAACATCCATGGGGCAGGAAATCAATTCCAAAGCGGTAGTCTTGACTAATGGTACCTTTTTGAATGGCATCATCCATATTGGAGAAAAACAATTTGGCGGAGGCCGTGCCGGTGAAAAAGCCGCGCATGGAATCACTGAACAATTGATCTCCCTCGGCTTTGAGAGCGGCCGGATGAAAACAGGCACCCCTCCGCGGATAGACGGGCGCAGCCTGCATTACGACAGAATGGAAATCCAGCATGGGGATGAGCCGGCAGGTAAATTCTCGTATACGGATACCCCTGCTTTAAAAAAACAATTGCCCTGCCATATTACCTATACCAACCAGGAAGTACATGATACGCTTAAGACTGGATTTGCGCAAAGTCCGATGTTTGCTGGGCGCATACAGGGATTGGGCCCTCGTTATTGTCCGTCTATTGAAGACAAGATCAACCGGTTTGCTGATAAAGAAAGGCACCAGTTGTTTATCGAACCCGAAGGCTGGGATACCTGTGAAATTTATGTCAATGGATTCTCTTCCTCTTTACCCGAAGAAGTCCAGTTTAAAGCGTTGAAAAAAATTGAGGGTTTTGAAGATGTAAAAATGTTCAGGCCGGGATATGCCATTGAATACGATTATTTTCCACCCACCCAATTATCCTTAAGCCTGGAAACCCATTTGATTAAAAATTTGTTTTTTGCAGGTCAAATCAATGGAACTACCGGATATGAAGAGGCCGCTTGTCAGGGATTAATGGCCGGTATAAATGCACACCTGGCTATTGCCGAAAAAGATCCTTTTATTCTCAAACGCTCAGAAGCTTATATCGGGGTATTGGTGGATGATTTGGTCAACAAGGGCACCAATGAACCTTATCGTATGTTCACTTCACGAGCGGAATATCGGATGTTGCTTCGACAGGATAATGCCGATCTTAGGCTCACCCCTCTGGCTCATGCTATCGGAATACAAGGAAGTGATCTCCGTTTAGAAAAAGTAAAAATCAAGAAAGGCCAGTCTTCATCTATTGAAGCATTGGTCAAATCGATTTCTGTAGGCCCGGATCAAATGAATATTTATTTCTCCTCGATCGGCAGTGCGTTGATGCCTCAGAAAGCCAAACTATTAACCATCCTCCTGAGACCGGAAATATCGTTGATGGAACTCAAAAAAAATGTCCCGTTAATTCAGGAAATTTTAAGTCCATTTGAAGATGAGTCGATTGAATTAGCAGAAATAGATATCAAATATGAAGGATACCTCGCTCGTGAACACGACCTGGTAGAAAAAATGAACCGGCTGGAGGAAATGCGATTAATTGATAATTTTAATTACAAATCCATTCAGAGTTTATCCGCCGAAGCCAGGGAAAAATTAAGTAAACATAGACCTCGCACTATTGGCCAGGCCAGCAGGATCAGCGGAATCACACCGAGCGATATCAGTATTTTATTGGTGCATTGCGGGAGGTAATGAGCAATGAACAATGAACAATGAACAATGAGCAATGAACAATTTCGAATGAAGAATTCCGAATTACGCTGATCGCTGATCGCTGATCGCTGAAACCTCTTCTCTCACCTCCTACCTGCTACCTCTTTCAAATAAACATCCTCGTCCCCGCATACCTTTCTCTGAACTCTTTGGGCGTTTCCCCTTTCTTTTCTTTAAACAAGCGATTAAAATACGATTGGTTTTTGAAACCACATTTAAATGCAATTTCAGAAATGGAATAACTGGAGTCCATGAGCATACGGGATGCATTGCCCAACCGGATGTCATTGATGCTGTCGACAAAGGTCTTGCAGGTGGTCTTTTTAAAAAACCGGCTGAAGGAAACCTCTGTCATGCCCACCATCTTGGATATCTCACCGAGTGTGATGGATTTATGGTAGTTCGATCGGATATAATCATAAACCAGTTCTACCCTTCGATTGATAAAAGTTGGTTTTTCTTCGGCAAAGGATTCGTTGGACAACAACTGGATACCTCGCGTCAAAGACAGATCATGCAGGATGGAATACAATTCGAGGACAGAATCGAAACCGCTGAGTTTGGATAATTTGCGGATGCGGGGCTCTAATTGAACAATGGTTTCGCGTGGGAAATTGATACCCCGGCCTGCTTTTTCCAACAGGCTTTTAATAAAGATAAGTTGGTTGCGCCTCAAAAATTTCTCATCCAGCAAGTCTTTGTGAAACTGAATAGTGATTTCAAACATCTCCCCTTTTTCTTTGGTATAATTGTAATTGTGGGTCATCCAGCAATGGGGCAGTTTGCTGCCAACCAATACCAGTTCCAGATCGGTTATTTCCTCCGAGTGGTCACCGACCACCCTTAATACCCCGGCCCCATTAAAAATAAAATTCAATTCAATTTCATCGTGGGTGTGGATAGGAAAGTCAAAGTCTTTTTTATACCGCTCAAAAACGAGGAAACAATCGTATTGGGTCAACGGCGTGATCTCCCTGAACAATTCAGCCATAAGGGTAAAATTTTAGAGGTTAACAGTTTTGATATATTTATAACAATTTTGATATAAATACTTGAACAATATTAATAAATAACCTTCACAAAATGAACAAGTTAACAAAGATTTATCCACAATAATAATTATTATCTATATATATTTCTGTATATCAAATATTTATATCTAAATATACCTAACATTATTCTATCTAAAAGAAGTATAATATTGTAGGGTGTTTTATGATAAATTAGCACATTAGTATAACAATATTGATATGGTTGGATATTCGATGAAAATAAGATCCAGGTTTCGACTCTGATCCAGCCTTAATCGATGAGTTTTATCTGTAGTCTATCTGATCTGGTCAAATGGTATATTTCCAATGCGGTATTTCTGCCAGTCCTTATAATCAAAATGCCACCATTCAAATTCATAGACCTGAAATCCGGCAGCCTCCATATATTTTCGGAGCAGGTCCCGCATAGCCCTTTGTGTTTCCGTACCGCCTTTATAATCCGGGTAAGATCGTTCTGTCATCTCATCATAGGCCCCGGTCATTTCAATTTCTTTACCGGTGTTCAAATCAAACAAACTCAGGTCAACAGCACAACCCCTGTTGTGTTTTGAACCTTTGCGGGGATCAGCAACAAATTGTTTGTTTTTTTTACTGGTAATGTCCCAAAATAACTTAGTCACAGACCAGGGCCGGTAACCATCAAACACCAAAACACCCAATCCCGACGGTCTCAAAGCCTGATTGACACTCATGAGGGCCAGGGCCGCGTCATGTTGTAAAAACGCCCTGGCTTCAGTATAAACCGGCCGGCCAACCAGATTGTTGGAAGTAGCATACCGGATATCTAATTTAATGGTAGAATCCAAGCGGATGAGTTCAACTAAATGGCTTTCTTTGAAGTCTCCTTGTTCAACTGGAATTTTGATTCCGCAACTCAGAAGAAAAATCAATACAACAGATAAAAGAATTGCTGCACCAGGTGCGGTCCGGATTACCCTCATCGTCTAAAGGTAAAAAATAGGTATCCGAAATTAAAGGGATTGGATAAACAATACCACCAGGGGAGGTATCAATCCGAGGAGGATAAACCATTTTCCCCTCCCACTGATTCCATATTTGCCTTTAAGTAAGATGACACCGGTCAGGTTGAGGGTAATCAATAAAATAGCAAAAATATCGGAAGCCCATTTCCATCCCTGCACACTGTTACGATGTAACACATTGGTTTGATAAAATAAAGGCCTTCGGCGGATATGTTCATACAGGCCCCATTTTTGATCCAGATAAACATGTAAGGAAGCCTGGTCAAAATAAATCTTAACCTGGTCGGGGGTAGGGAAATCATACACTTTATACGATTTATGGCCAGCCTTCCCTGACAGGTTTAAAATATCTTCTGGTTGGATTTGATCCTTTTGCCAGTTTTGTTCAAACCGGATAGTATCCCTATGGATAATAAAATCAGGGTTCCAGTCGTCGACATGATTTAAAGCTATACCGGAAATACAATAAGCCAGGATTAAGGCTGAACAAAAATAACCGACGTCCCGGTGCACGGCCCGGTTGGCTTTCCTGAATTTCATGAATCCGTTTATTGAACCTGGGCTGTCTTAGCGATTTTATCGGCAAACTCGCGTGTGATGGTTTTGATCCAGGCTTCCACAGCAGGATCGGGCAATATGGCATCCGGCTGATAGGCCACCCTTGCTTCATGATTCTGGATTTTATGGATTCCATCCCCAATGATTTTAACCTGAAACATTTCATCGTGGGCGAGCAACACGGGTATTACCAGGGCTTTTTCTTTTGTTTTTAATACCCGTTCAATAGCCTGAGCGGTGCTGTCCGGATTATAATGTACCAAATGACCGCACCATCCATAGGAGTATGTATCGATTCCGTTTTGTTGTTTGACATATTCGGCGATGTCTTCAAACAGGGATGACCATTCTTTATCATAGGTAGCATCACCGTACCCAATGAGGGTCAATCCTTCTTTTTCGGGATGTTGGGATAAAGCCCTGGACCTCCTGGCTATATTTTGTTTCATGATGCCTGAAAAATCCAGCAAAGGGGTGAGGTGGGTATTTGCTTTTGGAGTATATCGTTGTATTTTTTCAAGTTCCAGGCTTTCTTTAGATTGAGGGTCCTCCTTTTGGCCAATGATGGTTGGTATATCATCAAAAGAGTGGGTGCTGACCGTTAAAAATACAGGGACGATAATGATATCCGACACGCCCATGCTGTCACATACTTTTAATTGGGTGGCCAGGGAAGGCTCGGTATATTCCATAAAAGCGGTTTTTACCATGGTCACCCCCGGAATCATCAGTATTGAATCTTTAATCTTAGATTCCAGGTCGTTGAGAGCGCCCCTCCAGGTTGCCGATCGGGAGCCATGATTGACCAGGACCACGGCAATGGTTTTGTCTTTTTCATCGATTGACCAAGGTTGTTCTCCACCGTTTTTACAAGCCGGCATCACCCCAACAATCCAACACCCCAGCATCAAAACCAGGATTTTTTTAACTAGATACATCAGTCTAAATTTAAAATTTAAGCAAAATTAAATTTAATTAGACTTTGTCCAAATAAAAATAGGTTAAAATTCCCAGGAATTAATCCCTTCCATTTCTGGAGGACAACTACTCTTAGTTCACAGAAAATTGGCTAAATGCAGATCCTCTCTTTTTGTCATTTTTTGTTTAAGATGGACGGTCCGGTCGTCATACTCACAAAGGTGCAAGAGGCCATGGACCATGATCCGCCGGAGTTCTTGTCCAGGAGCTATTTTATATTGTACGGCCTGCTCTTTTATACGGTCTATACTGATATAGATTTCTCCGATAATGGGTTGATACGAAGCGGGAAAAGTGAGGATATCCGTATAATAGTCGTGGTAGAGAGATTGTCGGTTAAGCTGTAATATTTCTTCGTCGGTTACGAAAATATAATCCAGGTATTTAATACTTCTTTTTTCTTTTCTTGCTGCAGCCTGGAGCCAGGATTTGATTTTCTGAGCCGAACGGACCCTGAATGCCGGATATTTATAATGGAAGCGAATCATTCAAAACTTCCGTACAATAGATGCGGTCATGGCGAGGAAATACCCTGGTTCTAAAAATCAAAGCTCATTTTGACAGCTGTGCCATTGGCATCATACCGGACCCGGTCACAGAGTTGGTGGATTAAAAATATCCCCCTTCCTCCGGATTTGGCTATATTTTCCGGGAGGGTCGGATCCTGGACATTTTCCGGGTTAAAACCACACCCTTCATCCCGCACAATTACGGTCAGCCCGCGTTGATATTCCTCCACTTCGACATGTACACATTTACATTCATCACAGTGGTTGCCATGGATCACCGCATTATTTACAGCTTCTGTCAGGCTGATCAGGATGTTGGGATACTTATCTTCTGAAATATGATACTTTTCAGCAAGCAACTCGACTAGTCGTTCTATTTCCGAGATACATCCCGGTGAAGAAGGAAACCGCCAATACTTATTCATTAAAACTGAAGTATGGAGGTCACTGGTTATTTGTATTTCCATTTTCTGTCCGGAGAGATTTCATATACTCTTCGATCAGAGTTCGATAATAAGGTTTTACGTCTGGGGATACGGTTTTATACAAATCGATCTCTGCTTCGCGTTTTTTCAAATACTCCTGCATGGATGGAGGCAATTTTCGTTCCAATTCCTGCGCCGTTTCGGATTTTCTTTTTTCATCCTGTTTTCTTTCCCTTTCGGCATTTTCTGCTTCCAGCAACCGCGTCAGGATTTCATTTTGACGTTGCATCATTTCATTGGTCAATTTTTTATTGACCAGTTCTGTTTCTGTTTTATCCATTCCTTCAATTGCTTTCTGCAATTCCTGGCCGTTTTCACCGCGTTGTTGTTTTTCTTTTTGCAATTCCTTCAGAGCCTCTCGCAATGCAGCCTGCCGGGCAGCGGCTTTGGCAAATTCCTGACTGCCTGCACCTTTCCCCTGCTCCATGGCTTTTTTCATTTGTTCGAGTTGTTCTTTCATCCCTTTCTGGCCTTCTGTGATTTTATCCATCGGTTTCTGGCCCTCGCCCTTGCCTGACTTTTTAGGATTGGCGCAGGCAGCACCCGACATCTGTGCTTGCATATCTTCCATCGATTCAGAAAGCATTAGAGCCAGGTCATTGACATTTTTCATGGTCCGCTGTTGATGGTCACCGGCTTTGGCTTTGTTGCGTTCTTCCAGTTCATCAATCGCACTGGCCATTTGAATTTTGATCTCATTCACTTTTTCAGTCACAAAAGATTCGAGTTGAAAGACCCGTTTACTTAATGCCTGCAGACTATCTTCTATAAGACCAAAATCATCTTTAAGTTTAAATTGGGATTGCATCAGTTCCGTATAGTGCGGTGTATTCAACATGGTGGTGTTGACTTCTTTGATTAATCCTTCCTGGTCAAAGGAAAGACTGACCAGGTTTTCCAACAATTGGCGGAGGGCCTTGATATCTTCTTCCGCTTGTTCTTCTTCTTGCTGTTGCATTTGATTTTCCATGGATTGGGCCATGTCTTTCATTTTTTCAGCTGCGGATTTTTGAGATTTGGATGCTTTAATATTTTGTTTTTGTTCCATTTGTTTGGAACTGTTTTCCATCTCCTGTTTTATTTCATCCGTTTTTTCCTGGGGCTCGCCCATTTGTTTGGGACGTTCCAGGTCCTCATTTTTCTTTTCAAGTTCCTTTAATTCCTTCTGGAGCTTTTCCATTTTTTCATTCAACTCTTTCTGCTCCTTTTTCAAATCTTCAGCGGATTTTTTATCCTCTTGTTTTTGATCTCCCGGTTGTTGATCCTTGTTTTGTTGATCCTTGTTCTGCTGCTCTTTGTTCTGTTGATCCTTATTCTGCTCTTCTTTATTCTTAGAATCTTTATTTTGCTGATCCTTCTCTTGTTGCTCCTTTAGGTCTTTTTCGTTTTGTTTTATATTTTCTTTTTCTTCCTGATCCAGTTTTTTGGTTTGTTCGCTGAGTTGTTCTTCCTGCTTGGCCATTTCTTTTAATTTATCGATGGCTCTTTGCATCTCATGTTCTACCTCCAGCGTTTTAAACAACTCCATCATCCGGTCCAGTTCTTTTTCCATCTCTTTATTTTCCATATTCATTTCTTCCATCATTGGAAGGGTCTGCTCTTTTTCCATTTGCTGGAGCAATTCCTGAATTTTATCCATCAACTCCTGCATTTTTGGATCCTGCAGTTGTTCAAACATTTTTTGAATTTGTTCTTGTTTTTCCAGAATTCGGTCCTGTGTCTCTTCAAACTGTTCCTGGTTTTTTACGTTTTCTTCAAACTTTTTCCTGGCATCGTCAATCATCTTCTGGATCTCCTTTTGTTTCTCCAGTAACTTCTCCAGTTCTTTTTTATCCTGCCAGTTGGCCTTTTTTTCCTGAATCATTTTTTCTCTCAACTGATTCATTTGTTCCTGGATGCTGCGGCTTTTCTGCAATGCATCTTTGAGTTCATCCCGGATTGCGTCATTGTTTTTGCTGTTTTTGTTTTCCAGTTCTTCTTTGGAAGGCATACGCAGAGTCAGCACATTGGATTTCGTCGACTTGGTCCCATGTATGGCATCGTTGTCAAAAATTTCAAAATAATAACTGAGTTGGTCACCGGGTTTGAGCGCGATACTCCGGCTGTCCCATTCATATTGATAAGCTGTTTTATTGCTATTGGATATCGAAATCGGCAAGGGTGGTGCATGTTCTTGTTTGCCATCGGGATGAATGATCGAATAATTAAAATTTAATTTTGACAAACCATAATCATCCGATCCGTTGCCGGCAAAGTAGATCAACCGGTTTTCGGTGCTGTCCGCAAATTGTTGTAATTGAATCGTCGGGTATTGATCGGATATGACCCTCAAATGGTATTGAACAGAATCGGGATCCGGTATAGCGGCATTGGAAATATAAATTTTATACGACTGATCCAGAACGGCGCGGTGTTGATAAGTAAAATACTGGTCGCCGGTATGGGAGATGGTTTTAGGGGCTCCGGTACCAAAGGCCATTTCAATTTTGTCGGTGTATTCGGCATCGATCTGCCAGGACAACCGGGTACCCTGAGGCACCAACAGGTCACCTATGTTTTGTACCGTTTCATTTTTGCGACCTGTGTAGGCGGGGTAATCCATCCTGATGGAAAAATTACTAAGATTGGGTTTTTTTAATACGGAAAGCTCATACGGTTTAGATTTTATTTCTCCGCTGAACATCGCAAAGTCCGTGTTTTTCTGGACGTTGTTAAAAGTATAGGTATAGTGACTGGCATCCACCTTGGTCATCCGGTATGGATACTGGTCCACTTCGATAAAAACTTCGGCAGGCAGTATCGAACCGTCCACTTCCATTTCCAGATTATAGTTACCAAACTGGACTACCGCCGGATTTTCCTGTCTGAGTACAAAACGGAATGGTGCTGCTTTTTCAAAATCTTCATTATTTCGGATAATTCTCCGGGCACTGTCTTTGATCATACTCGGAGCGGCGATCAACAATACCAATAACAATAAAAGAGGAGGTAAAGCAAATCGAAGGTATTTCCGGTTGCGATTCAGGTCTATGGCATTTTTAAATGGCACCAATTGGATTTGAGCACTTTTTTGTTGGATACTGGCTTCAATAAGTTGAACCTGGTCCTGATTTTGCATCAGGGATTTGAGTTGAAGGATATTCAACAACTTGTCTTTTACATCCACAAAATGGTCGCCGATGATGCGTGCTGCTTGTTCGTGGGAAATCAACTGACCCAGTTTAAAATAGTGCATCAGCGGGGTCGCTACCCAATACCACAATGCACCCAGACTAAATAAATTGAACGAATAAAAGAATGCTTTACGCACCCCTTTGCTGAAATAAAATTCATGCTCCAGGAGGTTATAAGCCAGGAACAATAACAATACAGATCCGACGGTAAATAAGGCCCCGCGAATGATCTGATTGATGTAGAATTTGCGGATAAATTGATCCAACTTATCAATCAATAAACTATAATTGTCTCTCCCTGACATAAGCAATTAATTACAAGTAAGTAAATGGAATCCAAAAGACGCAAGGTACAGTTTAAATGATTAGTAGTCAAGGGGCTAAGTTTTTCGATTCGGATATTAAATTCCAGTCCTGTTTTTAACTTTTTGACAGGGTTGTCACAAACATAACCGCAAGAAGCACTCGCTTTTATTCATTCAAATTTATGCATATATATAGCAATATGACGCTGGGGTCATTTCTTCTTCCGGAAATTCGAATTTGAAAATAAGTTTGTGATCCAGCCCTATTTGCGGCCAAGCCACCAGGCAATTACCGCACCGGATAATGCTCCCAATACAGCGTTGACTAAAGTATCAATAAACACCATGGGCAACTGCATGATATTGGTCGATGCATACATCTGCAAATCATAGCCCAGGGCGACCAGACCCATGATGGTAGCCCCCGCTACTGCACCGACCATAGCTGTA
>Ga0163153_10000741_pt1 | contig 55152 bp, 60 predicted proteins | sample OliLakLV19MP6IB1_FD_148629 | JGI IMG/M metagenome (GOLD analysis project Ga0163153, IMG submission 148629) | Freshwater microbial mat bacterial communities from Lake Vanda, McMurdo Dry Valleys, Antarctica - Oligotrophic Lake LV.19.MP6.IB-1 | ecosystem: Environmental > Aquatic > Freshwater >... | reverse complement strand
CGGGGCCGATCCCAGTGCGAGCCAGGCCAGCGCCTAGGTCAGCGGCGCGCAGCGCCGTCCCGGACGTCCGGGCGCGCAGCGCAACCGGATGGCAACCCTTCCGTATCCGTGGCGACGCCGCGGCCAGCACGCCGCCGACCTACCCTCGATGTCCATGATGGGGAAGCGTCGCTCCAGCCCGGGATCGGACGTCCTCATCGCTCGCCCCAGCCCGATCGATGACAAGGTGATGGCCATGATCCACCCGTCCGACCAGCAGCTCGATCGACCACGCGCCGTGCGCGACGGGCAGGGCGCACCGGTGACCTGCGCCGCCTGCGGGTGCCGCCTCACCGGGTCCGCCGACACCTGGTTCCACTTCAGCCCCATCGGCGGGCGCGACGCGCGCGGTTGCCGCATCGCCTGTGCCGACGCGGCCCACGACATCTCGGGCCGGCCGGTGGCGTTTCCCGCCTGAGGACGGGCCGGCCGTCAGTCCGCGAGGACCGGCTCGTCGACCACGATCCGATAGCCCACGCCGCGCACCGCGATGATCTGCGGGCCGTCGGCCGCTTCCACCTTGGCGCGCAGCCGCGCGAGGTGGGGCTTGAGCCACAGGAGATCCGGATCCGTCTCGGCCGGCCAACCGGCACGGGCCAGTTGAAGGTGCGGCACGATGTCCCCGTCAGCGCGCACGAGCGCCTCAAGGAGTCGGAACTCGGTGGGCGTCAGCGACAGGGCGGTATCCGCGACGCGCGCCTCGTGACGCCCGGGCTCCAGGACCAGCAGGCCCGCCTCCAGGGGTCCCGCAGCCGATGTGCCGCCAGCACCCGAGCGATCGACCCGGCGCATGATCGCCGAGATGCGGGCCAGCAGCTCGGCCTTGCCGAACGGCTTGGTCAGGTAATCGTCCGCGCCGATGCCCAGCGCGCGGACCTTGGCCGCCTCGCCGCTCTCGCCGGACACGACGAGGATCGGCGCCTGGCCGACCGCGCGCATCTGGCCGGCCACGCTGAAACCGTCCGGTCCGGGCATGGCCAGGTCCAGCAGGACGAGGTCGGGATGCTCCTCGCGGAAGCGCTTGACGGCCGTCAGCCCGTCATAGGCGGTGATGACCTGGTGCCCCTCCGTGCCCACCAGGGCGGTGATCGCGCCGACCATCGCCGGGTCGTCGTCGACCACCAGGATCCGGAGTGGCCGTGTGCTCATGGTGATCATGGTCCTCGCTTTCGGTACCTGTGTCGATCAGATGGCGACGGCGGCCGGCAGGGCCACGACGAAGCGCGCCCCCTGCGGCCGGGCAGGCTCGCACCACAGGTGCGCGCCCATCGATTCGCCGAGTCGTTTGGCGGCGTACAGCCCGATGCCGGATCCTCGGGCGGTATGAGTGTCGCGGCGGGCATAGGGCTCGAAGATGCGTTCGCGCCACTCCTCCGGGATGCCTGGGCCTTCGTCGCTGATCCCGAGGTGGACGATGCCCTCGGCGAGTGCCCAGTCGATGCTGATGGTCGTGTCCGGCGGCGCGTACTTGACCGCGTTCTCGACGAGGTGCTCCAGGATCTGGCGCAGCCGCGGCGGATCGGCCAGGCCATGCAGGTGCGGGGTGCCCCCGACGGCCACGCGATGCCGGCCCAGGAGCGGCGTCAGGGACGCCAGGACCTCACCGACGACCTGCTCGATGTCGAGCGGGCTGACCGACGCCGCGTCCTCCGGTACCACACGCACGGAGGCCAGGATGGAGTCGACCAGGCGGTCCAGGCGCTCGATCTGCTCGAGGGCCGCGCCATGCCAGGCGGCGCGCGTCCGGCGTCGCTCGACGTCGCGCGATTCGCGCGAACCCAGGTTGGGTTCCTCGGCCAGCAGATCGGCGTAGGCGCGAACCACAGCCAGGGGCGTGCGCAGCTCGTGGGTGACCAGGGCGATGAGCTCGTTGCGCGCCTCGTCGATGGCCTTGAGCGCCTCGACCCGGGCCTCGGCCTCGGTCTGCAGCCGGCCCTTCTCCACGATGCCCGCCAGGAGCGCGGCGATCGCGCTCAGGTGATCGACGTCGCCGGGGCTGAACAGGCGTGGCCGCTCGGTCTGGACGTTGAGCACGCCGACGACCTGGTCGCTCCAGGACAGGGGCACGCTGAGCATGGAGGTCACGAAGCGGCGCTGATCCAGGCCGCGGACCCACAGGAAGCGCGGGTCGGCCTTGATGTCCGGGATGGCCAGGGGCGTCTGGGTGGCGGCGACGCGTCCGGTGACACCCTCGCCGTATGGCACGCGCGCCCGGCCGATCTGAAAGCGGTCGAGGCCGTTGGTGGCGGCCAGGGTCAGGTACGCTCCGTCGCGATCGAGCAGGTACAGGGAGGAGACATCGGCATGGAGCGCGTCGCGGGTCCCGTCCACGACCGTCTCCAGCAGCTCATCCCATGTGCGCGCGGTCGTGGCCAGGCGCGCGACATCGTGCAGGAAGCGCAGCTGCTCCAGCTGATCGATGCCTTCGTCGGGGCCTGGATCGGACCCGGCCACCGGCGGTCCGGAGGCGTCGGCAGGCAGGGCAGCGGCCGACATGCGCACGATCCGTACCTCCGAGCTTCCTGCCATGGCCATCACAGTACAAGGGTACGGAAGGTTGCGGTCGCCGAAGGTTGCGCTGATGTCCCTCCTTGGTTGCGGAGTGTGGCCGCCATGCCGGCGTGAGGCGCGACGGCGGCTCGACCGCGATCGGGACGGCCGGGGCACGTGATCCGCTGGCCGCGGAGGTGCGCCTGCTGGGCGCCCTGCTCGGCCAGGTCATCGACGAGCAGGCCGGGCCGGCGCTGTTCGACCTCGTCGAGCGCATCCGCAAGCGGTCCATCGCCCTGCGTCACGAGGATGATCCGCTTGAACGCGAGCGCCTGGAGCGCGAGCTGGACGGCCTGGACCTGGGCGCCACGGAAGCTGTCGTGTCGGCCTTCTCGCTGTACTTCCAGCTGGTCAACCTGGCCGAGGCGCGCGGCCGGGTGCGGGCCCTGCGACGTCGCGAACGAGCCGCGCGCGACGGCATCCTCGACGACTCCGTGGCCGAGGCGATCGCCGATCTGCGCCGGGCCGGTCGCGACGATGCAGCCCTGGACGCCATCCTGGGACGCCTGTCCATCCGCCCGGTCCTGACCGCCCACCCCACGGAGGCGCGGCGACGGACCACGCTGCTCGCGCTGCGCCGCTGCGCCCTGCTCCTGGAGCGCCTGGACGACCCGCGGCTGACCCCGTCGGAGGATCGCGAGATCCGCCGCCGCCTGCGCGAGGAGATCACCCTGCTGTGGCGGACATCGGACCTGCGCTCGGTCGCGCCGGAGCCGCTCGACGAGGTCCGGACGGCGATGGCCTTCTTCGACGCCACGCTGTTCACGACCGTGCCGCGCCTGTACCGGACGACCGACGCGGCGCTCGACGCGGGGGCGGCGGCGCGGGCCAGCGGGGCCGACGCGCGGACCGGCGAGCGGCCGCCGCGTGTGCCCGCGTTCGTGCGCTTCGGGACGTGGATCGGTGGGGACCGCGACGGCAACCCGTTCGTCACCGCCGAGACGACCGAGCGCACGATGCGCATCCAGACCGACCACGTCCTGCACGGCTACGAGGCGGTCGCCCTGCGCCTGATGCAGACGGTATCGGCCGCGACCGACGACGGGCGGCTGGCACGCCATCTCGCGACCCGACTCGGTCGCGATGCGGAGGCCCTGCCGGAGACCGACCGACAGCTGCGCCGGCGCTTCCCGGGCGAGCCCTATCGCCAACGCTTCGGGTTCATCGCCGAACGGCTGCGCCGGACGCGCATCGCGCTGACCGACGAGGCCGGGCCGCGCGCCGGCCACTACGAGGACCCGGCCGCTTTGGACGCCGAGCTGGCCGAGCTCCAGGCGGCCCTCATCGACGACGGCCTGGAGCGGGTCGCGTTCGGCGAGCTCGCCGAGCTGCGCTGGCAGCTCGGCACGTTCGGGTTCCATCTCGCCTCGATCGAGGTGCGCCAGCACAGCAGCGTCCACCGGGCGGCCATGGCCGCGCTGGTCGACGGAGCGGGACCGGACCACGAGGTGAGCGCGGGTGTGAGCCTCGGGGAGGTGCTGGCCACGTTTCGGGCGATTTGTGCGATCCAGGCACGCTATGGGCAGGCCGCCTGCCACCGCGTCATCGTGTCGTTCACGGCCGGCCCCTCCGACGTGACCGACGTGCTGGCCCTGGCCGGTCGAGCGGCGGAGGGTCAGGCCGCGCCGGTCCTCGACGTCGTGCCCCTGTTCGAGTCATCGGACGCGCTGCACGCGGCCGGCCCGATCCTCGACGAGTTGCTCGCGGATCCGGCCTATCGGGCCCATCTCGCGGCGCGCGGTGATCGCCAGGAGGTGATGCTCGGTTACTCCGACTCGAACAAGGAGAGCGGGTTCCTGGCCGCGGCCTGGATGCTCCACCTGGCCCAGGTGGCGCTCGTCGACGTCGCTCGCCGGCACGCCATCGAGCTGACCATCTTCCATGGTCGGGGTGGCGCCATCGGTCGCGGTGGCGGGCCGACCAACCGGGCCATCCTGGGCGGTGCCCCGGGCGCCGTCGATGGCCGCCTCAAGCTGACTGAACAGGGCGAGGTCATCGCCGCCAACTACGCCGACCCGGCCATCGCCCGACGCCATCTCGAGCAGATCACGGGCGCCGTCCTGACCGCGTCCACGAGCGAGCACGACGAGGCGGCCGCCAGCGCGCTGCGCACCGGCCAGCGGATGCTCGATGAACTGGCCAGGACCGCGCGGGCCGCCTACCGGGCGCTGGTCCACGATGACCCCGGGTTCGCCGCCTTCTTCCGGGAGATCACGCCCATCGCCGAGCTGTCCGACCTGCGCCTCGGCTCGCGGCCGGCGGCGCGCGGGCGACAGGGCACCGAGGCTCCGCCCATCGATGCCCTGCGGGCCATCCCGTGGACCTTCGCCTGGTCGCAGTCGCGCATCAACCTCCCGGGCTGGTACGGCCTGGGCAGCGCCCTGGAGGGCTATCGGACGGCGTACGGCGAACCCGGCCTGGACCAGATCGCCCGCGCCTACGTGCGCTGGCCATTCCTGGCGTCCGTCCTGGATAACGCGGAGATGATCCTGGCCAAGGCCGACATGGGCGTTGCCCGGCGCTACGCGAGCCTGGCCGGCGAACCAGCCGATGCGCGTCGCTGGGCGACCATCGAGACGGAGTACCACCGTACGGTCGCGCTCCTGCTGCGCGTGACCGGGCGCGAGCGCCTGCTCGACGGCGCGCCCGTGCTGCAGCGCTCGATCGCGCTGCGCAATCCGTACGTCGACTCGCTGTCCGAGCTCCAGGTCCGGCTGCTCCGTCGGTTGCGCGCGATGGCGCCTGACGACCCGGATCGTGGTCGGGTGCGCCGGCTCGTACAGCTGTCCGTGAATGGCGTGGCGGCGGGCCTTCAGAACACCGGCTGAGCACGCCCGGCTCGCGGCTGAGCCCGCCCGGCTCGCGGCGGTGATGAGAGGCTGCTCATCGGGCGGGGCGGTCATGCCCGGAGCGTGGTACCGACGGCTGGCGTGGGGTCAGATCCGGCCGAGGTGGAACGCGTCGCCGTGGCGGTACACGGCCGGCGCACGCGTGTCGCCGCCGGCCGGGCTCCAGCGGACCTCGCCCGCTCCAGCGACGCGCCACGGGTCGTCCGTGCCGAGGCTGATGAGCACGCCGGTCCGTTCGCCGATGCCCAGGACGCCGACGCCGCTCGGCACGCTCGCGCCGAAGCGGGCCAGCGACGCGGGCCAGGAATCGGCGTCAGCGTGGGGCATCACGACCAGTGGTGGTCCCGGCAGCAGGTCCAGTCCGGCCTGGCCGCCGGCAGCGGTCCACGTCCAGGTCGCCAGGCCCATCGCCCCGGCGCTCGCTCCGGCCAGCGTGCCGCCAGCCGCCAGGGCGGCCCGGATCGCCGCCCAGACGGCCGTCCCGGCCAGGACCGTCGGGATGAGGTCGGGGTCGCCGCCCGGGAGGTGGATCGCGGTGGCGCGGGCCAGGCGATCGACGTGTACCGGGTCGTCGGCACTCGCCCGGTCGAGCACGGGGACGATGGCCACCTCGACCGCCCAGCCGAGCCGGGTGCCGGCCCGTCCGATGGCCGCGACGCCGTTGGCAGCGGCCAGATCCGGCCGTCCGCGGGCCGCTGCCGTCGGGACGACCGCGACCCGCAGCGGCTCCGTCGGCTCGCCGCGTGGCCACGCTGCGGTCGCCAGCCACGCGTCGAGGAACGCCTCGTCCCCGGGCTGGTATTCCCCGCCGCCATGCAGCGCGATCGTCCCGCTCACGGGCGACCGGTCACGGGCGGCTCGTCGTCGCCCTCGTCGGCGTCGGGCGGGGTCACGTCCTTCATCGGTGGCCGACCCCAGCGGCTGTCGGTCGCGCTGCCACCCGCACCCCCTGGCCCGTTCCCGGCAGGCCGCCGCAGGACTCGCCGCACGGTGTCCGGCCCGGCCACGAACGGCGCGATGTACGCGACGAGCAGGAACGGGATGAGCACGCGCGTTGCCCCCGGCCGGATGGCGATGCCCATCGCGAACAGCCACAGCAGCAGCGCGTAGCCGCCGATCGCGCGCGCGGAGAAGCCGGCCAGCTGCAGGCGGCGGGCGGGGACCAGCACGATGAGCCCGATGACGAGGGCCAGGGCCAGCAGCCAGGGAGGCGTCAACGTCATACGTCGACCGGCGTCAGCGGCTCATGCTGCGGTAGCGGCGGATGCCCAGCGGTGCGAACACGCCCACGATCACGACGATCCAACCGAGGGTCACCAGGATCGGATACTGCGACGGGATGCTGTCGGTCAACGGCGCTGTCGGATTCCCCCACAACTGGCGCAGCGAGCTGGTCAGGGTGGACGTCGGGTTCCAGTCCGCGACCGGCTGGAGCCAGGAGGGCAGTGTCGAGATGGCCACGAAGACGTTGGACAGGAAGGTGATCGGGAACAGGACGGTGAAGATGACCTGGTTCGCGACCTCCACCGTCGGGACGTTGAGCCCGAGGTAGATGCCCAGCCACGACATCGCGAAAGCGAACAGCAGACACAGGCCGACACCGGCCACGAGCCCGGTCAGGCCGGTGTTGACGCTCCAGCCCACGAACAGGCCGGACACCATGAGCACGACGAGGATGCCGGCGTTGTACACGACGTCGCTGAGCGAGCGGCCGGACAGGACCGATGAGCGGGCCATCGGCAGCGAGCGGAATCGGTCGATGATGCCCTTGCCCACGTCGTCGGTCATGCCGATGGCCGTGATGCCGGCGGCGAACACGATGTTCTGGGCGAAGATCCCGGGCATGAGGAAGGCACGGTAGGCATTCGGGTCGTTCTCGTAGCCGGGCAGCACGATCGCCCCGCCGAACACGACCGCGAAGAGGGCCACGAACATGATCGACTGGAGGATGGCGAAGATCGCCAGCTCCGGGATGCGCGGGATGCGCTTGAGGTTCCGCCAGGTGACGACCAGGCCGTCGCGAAGTGCGCCGTTCATGCCGCGTCCTCCGAGGCCGCGCTCGAGGCGTGGCCGGTGAGCGACAGGAACACGTCGTCAAGGGTCGGCCGGCGCAGAGCCACGTCGTCGATCGTGATGTGCGCCTCCCCGAGGTCGCGAACCACGGCCACGAGCGTGGTCGCACCGCCGGTCGCCGGCACGGTCAGCTTGCGGGTGTGCTCGTCGAGGCTCGCCGCGCCGATACCGTGGCGGGTCAGGATGTCGGTGGCCGCCTGGAGCTGCGAGCGGTCGTGGACGACGACCTCGATCCGTTCACCGCCGACCTCGGACTTCAGCTCGTCGGCCGTGCCCCGGGCGATGATCTTGCCGTGGTCGACGACGGCGATCGTGTCGGCCAACTCGTCCGCCTCCTCCAGGTACTGGGTGGTGAGGAGCAGCGTCGTACCCTCGCGCACGAGCGAGCGGATGACGTCCCACATGCCCAGGCGTGAGCGTGGGTCGAGCCCGGTCGTCGGCTCGTCCAGGAAGAGCAGCCTGGGCCGGCCGATGAGCGCGCTGGCCAGGTCCAGCCGGCGGCGCATGCCGCCCGAGTACGTCTTGACCACGCGATCGGCGGCATCGACCAGGTCGAACTGCTCGAGCAGCTCGCCCGCCCGCCGGCGGGACTCGGCCGAGGGCAGCTGGTAGAGCATGCCGAACATCCACAGGTTCTCTTTGCCGGTCAGGTTCTCGTCGATCGCCGCGTACTGGCCGGACAGGCCGATCACCCGGCGCAGCTGCTGCGCCTGGGTCACGACATCGAAGCCGGCCACGGTCGCGTGCCCGGCATCGGGCTTCAGGAGCGTGGCGAGGATGCGGACTGTCGTCGTCTTGCCGGCGCCGTTGGGCCCCAGCAGGCCCAGGACGGTGCCTTCCTTGACGGTCAGGTCGACGCCATCGAGGGCGCGCACCTCCGACTTGCGGCTCTTGTAGATCTTGACCAGGCCTTCGGCCGTGATGACATCCATCGGTCGTGGTTCGTTCCTGTGCAGGTGGCGGATGGGGGAGGGGGATGGTACCGCGCGACTGTTCCATCGTGCGGTCCCGTGTCTTGCGGCGCGCACCGGCGACCGTCTCAGGAGGCAGGCGGCCGTAGGCTTGCCCGATGGCCGCTGTCTCGGGGATCGGTGCTCGCGCGTCGGCGTGGATGGACCGCTGGGGCGGCCTCCTGCCCCTGCTCGTCGCCGAGTTCGTGGTCTGGCTGGGCTTCGGCGGCCTGCTGCCCATCCTGCCGCTGTACTTCGTCGAGCAGGGCGTCGACCTGCGGACGCTGGGCGTGGTCATCGCCGCGTGGCCCGCCGCGCGCCTCGTCAGCGAGCCGATCTTCGGGTGGCTCGCCGATCGCACAGCCCGGGTGCCCTTGATGGTCATCGGCCTCGTGACGACCGGCGTCTTCGGGGCCCTGCCGCTGATCATCACCGGCCCGCTTGCGTTCGTCGTCCTGCGCGCCGGTGCCGGCCTGGGTGCCGCGATCTACGACCCGGCTGCCCGCGGCTACCTGACCGACGCGGTCCCGGCCGAGCGGCGCGGTGAGGCCTTCGGGCTGTACGGCGCGGCCCAGATGGGCGGCCTCCTGCTCGGCCCGGCCATCGGCGCGTTCGGTGCCCAGGCGTTCGGTGGCGTCGGGTTCGTGTTCGTGTTCAGCGGCATCACCGCAGTCGTCGCGGCGCTCGGCGTTGCGCTGCGCGTGCGCGAGCGGCCCACGATCGGGCGCACCCGGTCCACGGTCTCGCCTGACCGGACCGAGTTTCCGCCTGACTCGCCGTACCTGGAGGGCCGGCTGGCCGACGACCTGCGTGAAGAGGAGGCCGCCGCCTCGGACGACCCGAGTGGCGCGGCGGTCGATGCGGCGGACGGGCGGCGCGGGCTCAGCCCGCCGATGAGCCTGCTCAACCGCGGCCTCATCGCGGCCATCCTGATCAATGCCGGCGGGTACTACGCCAGCGGGACGTACGAAGTGATCTGGAGCCTGTTCCTGGAGGGCCTGGGCGCCGATCTGACCCTCATCGGGCTGACCTTCGCGATGTTCGGGCTGCCCATCCTGTTGTTCTCGCCGATCGCCGGCCGGCTGGTGGACCGCCGCGGGTCGTACGCGTTCATCGTCATCGGCAGCGTGCTGCCCATCGTGGCGGGACTGACCTACACCCAGATCGACGATCCGGCCCTGGCCGTGCCGCTGATCCTCATGGAGGCGACCGGCTTCGCGTTCCTGAACCCGGCGCTGTACTCGGTGGTGGCGGCCAACTCGCCGCGTGGCAAGTCGTCCACGACCCAGGGGCTGTACGGCTCGGCCGGCACGCTCGGGTTCATCGCCGCGTCACTGGCCGCCGGCGTGCTGGCGGAGCGGGACATCCTGTATCCGTTCTACGTGTTCAGCGGCGTGATGGCCGTGTGCCTCGGCCTGGGCCTGCTGATCGGCGGTCAGCGCCTGGAGGTGCGGGTGCCGGTCTCAGCGTAGGGTGTCGATCAGCCGGCCGGCGGCCGCCCGGAGCGCGTGAACGCGATCCTCGGGGAAGCCCATCGTCGCGAAGTCTGGTGCGGAGTAGGCGAGGGCCATGATGGCGAACGCGACCTCGCGTCGGGCCCGCGGATCGGCTCCGGGGATGAGGGCCGCCAGCTCCATGTCGGTCATCAGCTCGAACTCGCAGTAGATCTCGCGCAGCGCATGCGCGGCGGCGAGGTTGCGGGTCGCCGCGGCAGCCAGCTCCGAGATGGCCGCCGCGAAGCCCGAGCTCGCGAACGGCTCCGTCTCCAGCATGACCAGGTCCAGGATGCCGTCCAGGCGTGCCTCGGGCGGTCGCGCCGCGATCGACGCGCGGATGGCCTGGCCGTAGGCGTTCCGGACATGGGCCGCGAGGGCCGGCAACAGGTCGTCAGGCGGGATGGCGCCGCGCACCTCGTCGACGGGCACGCCGAGCTCCAGGGCGACGAGTTCCGGGCTGGTGGCGGCGTATCCGGCGCGCGCGAGCACACGGACGTAGCCGTCCAGCACGTCCGTCCCCCGGACCCCCGGTGTGCGCGCGCCCATTGCGCGACGCAACGTAGCGGGTCGCATGCTCGCGGCATGGCCCCGTCCCGCTGGGTGGGCTGGCAAGAAGATGAGCTCGGCACGGGGCCGGTTGCCGGAATCGGCCCGAGCCCCTATCATTCGGGGTCGCGGGGTGGAGCAGCGGCAGCTCGTCGGGCTCATAACCCGAAGGTCAGAGGTTCGAATCCTCTCCCCGCAACCAAGACCGCCTTCACCTGAACCCCGGGTCCCGACCAACCCGGGGTTCTTCTTTGCCCGCGGTCAGGGCGCGATCCGCTGGATGACCGTCCCGTCGTCCGAATCGACATCCCAGCGCCTGACGGTCACGTCCGACAGATCCACCACCCAGTCAGTGTTGGTGTCCCACTTGTGGGCCATGAGCGTCCGGCCGTCGGGCGCGACGGTGAATGCGAGACCGCCGAATGAGCCCACCGACGTTACGTCGATCTCGAATACGGCTTGATCGACAAGCGACACCGTGGCGATGGAGTCGATCTCGCCGTCCCGGCGCAAGAACACCAGGCCGTCACCGGCCGGGGTCCACGCCACGTGATGCTCGTCGTCGGAGGTGTCGACGAAGGTCGGTGTCTCGACCGCCGTCACGACATTCGCCCGCGAGACGTTCGCGACGCTGATCCTGAACCCATTCCCATTGCCTTCGCCTGGGGTCAGGACCAGGCGATGGAAGGCGAGCTGGTCACCGCTCGGCGACCAGGCAGGTTCGAGGACCTCGTACGCGTCCTCGAGCAGTGCCCGTGGGACGTCCAGCCGTGACCTCCCAGATCCGTCGGCGTCAACGACGAACAAGCCCCAGGCTCCGTCGGCTCGGCCGCGGAACGCCAGCTGGGAGCCGTCGGGTGGACGCCAACTCGGCGAGTCGGCGGGCATGCCGACGTCCAGAGCGCGCTCACCGCTGCCGTCGGCACGCACCAACGAGATGGTCTCGACGTCGCCGAGTGTGTGCGCGATGGCGATCGTCGACTCATCCGGTGACCACTCCATGCGACCAAGCGCCTGGTACGGACCACCGATCCGCGTCAACGCAGATCCGTCGGCCCGGGCGACCAGCAGATCGATCTCCGACCCCGACTCGCGTGCCACGAGGAGCTGCGTCCCACGTGGCGAGAACGCCACCCCGAAATCCGTCTCGGGACCGCCGATCAGGATCCGCGATGGACCGTCGATCGAGATCGCGGTCGGCCAGACGACCGGCCATGTCCGGGGTCGTTGGGACGTGCAGGGGCGTGAGCTCGACCTCGATCGGTCGTCGTCGCCGACGACGCGTGACGTCGATGCAGGAGTTGACGGTCAGTCGATGCAGCCAGGCATCAAAGCGGTCCGGGTCGCGTAACTTCGGGAGATCCCGCCATGCCCGGATGAGGCCTTCCTGGACTGCGTCGCGTGCGAGCTCCGGGTCCCGAAGGATGAGCCGAGCCGCGTGGTCCAGCCGCACGACGGCCGCGCGGGCGAGCTCGGCGAAGGCGTCATGATCGCCCTGCCTCGCCCGTTCCACGAGTCGTCGCTGGTCCACGGTCGGTGTACGCCTCTGGGTGCGGCGCGACCATGATGGTCGCGCTCACAGGGTATGGCGTCGGCGTCGCCGGAACGGTTCTTCCGGTACACCGCGCCGGAGCGGACCGACCCTGCAGTGCGTCTTCGCTCCCTGTGGTTCGCCGCCCGGGCTGGGCGGTCCCGTCGTCGTGTATGCCGGACGCCCGGACGTTCAATCCCAGCGGAAGGCGCGACTCGCGAGGATGGTGGCGAGCGCGGCCCACGCCGCGAGGACCGCGAACGGGGCCACGTCGATGGCGGCCGTGCCGAGGGCCATCCGCAGCGCTGCCGACAGGGCGGCGAACGGCAGCAGGTCGGCGATCGTTGCCAGCGGCGCCGGTAGGGCGGTGGTCGGGACGACCACGCCACCGATGACGACGGCCAGGATGAACAGGCCATTGGCCAGGGCGAGGGTCGCCTCCGCCCGGAGCGTGCCGGCCATGAGCAGCCCGAGCGACGTGGCGCCGATCGCGCCCAGCGCGAGGGTCGCGAGCAGCACCACGACCGAGGCGCCCTCTGTGGGACGCCAGCCGAGGGCGAGCCAGGCGACGGTCACAAGGGCGATGGCCTGGATGGCCACGACCACCAGGATCGTCGCGACCTTGGCGCCGATGAGGCCGGGCCTGCCCAGCGGGGATGCGCCGAGTCGGCGCAGGACGCCGTAGCTGCGCTCGTAGGCCGTCGCGATGCCAAGGTTGACCATACCCGCCGCGAACACCGCCAGGGCCAGGGCGCCAGGCAGCAGGAAGTCCACGGACCGGTCGCCGGGCACGTCCATGATGGATGTCGAGCCGAAGAACACCAGGACGAGGGCGGGGATCACGACCAGGGCCAGCAGGTTCTCGCCGCGGCGCGCGGTCAGGCGCAGTTCCACCAGGACCTGGGCGGCCACGCAGCGGCCGAGGGGCGCCGCACTCATGCGGCCGTCGGCGCTCATGCGGCCGTCGGCGCGGTCGGCGCGGTCGGCACACTGGCCTCGCCGGACGCGCGGACGAGGCGCAGGTACGCGTCCTCCAGGGACTCGCCGGCCCGCGTCAGCTCCCCGGTCGTGCCCGCCGCGACGATCCCCCCGGCGACCATGATCGCGACCCGGTCGGCCAGGCGCTCCACGTCCACCAGGTCGTGGCTGGTCAGCAGGACGGCCACGCCGCGTGCCCGTTCCGCGCCGATCAGCTCGCGGGTGACGGCACGGGCCTCGGGGTCCATGCCGGCGGTCGGCTCGTCCAGGAGCAGGACCGCAGGTCGGCCGATGAGCGCGATGGCCAGCCCAAGGCGCTGGCGCTCGCCGCCGGACAGGCGCCGGTAGGGCGTCCGTGCCGCGGCCGTCAAGCCGACCCGCTCCAGCAGCCCGGGCGCGTCCAGCGGGTGGGCATGGAACGCCGCGTACTGGCGGAGGGTCTCCTGGGGCCGCGCCCGGATGTCGAACCCGCCGTCCTGGAGCAGCACCCCGACCCGGGCCCGGTGGTCCCGGCCGGCGCCCCACGGGTCCGTGCCCAGGACCCGGACCGTGCCCCCATCCGGCCGGCGCAGCCCCTCGATCGACTCGACCGTCGTCGTCTTGCCCGCGCCGTTGGGGCCGAGCAGGGCAACGATCTCGCCCGCCGCGACGTGCAGCGAGACACCGTCCACGACCGCCCGGCCCGCATAGCGCTTCACGAGCCCGCGCACCTCGATGGCGGGCTGCGCCGGCCCGCCGGTCACGGCGCGATCTTGGCGTACTGGCGCTCGAAGTCGGCGTCCCGGATCTCGCCGATCTGGATGCTCCGGATGATCCCGCCGCCATCGACGAAGTAGGTCTGCGGCCGGCCGGCCACGCGGTACGTGCGCTTGAGGTCGGCGCCCGGGTCGACGACGGTCGGCCACGACGCTCCGAACGACGCGACGAAGTCGCGCGCGGGCTGCTCCGGGTCGTCGGTCAGCACCCCGATGATGGCCAGCCCGTCGTCGGCGTGCTCCTCCAGCTTGGCCAGGAGCAGCGGGAACTCATCGCGACAGGGCACGCACGAAGGACCCCAGAAGTTGACGATGACCGGCCGCCCGGCGTACGCGGCGAGATCGAACGGCTCGCCGTCGAGCGTCGTCCCGACGATCGGCGGCGCCGCAGCCCCGACGGATGCCCGGACCTCGGCGTCGTCGCCCGAGCGGACGTACCAGAACACCCCGGCCATCGTCGCGACCGCGATCAGGAGGGCGACGAGGATGGAGCGTCGGGACGAGATGGCGGGGACTCCCTGGGACCGCGGGCGCGAGCTACTGGAGCGTCGCGGTCCCGATCATCGTGGTCGGGTGGACCGTGCACAGGAAGGCGTACTCGCCGGCGGGCAGCGCCGGCACGTCGTAGACGCGCGTCTCCACCCCGTTGAAGATCTCACCCTGGTAGACGCTGACGCCGCCGCCGTCCTTCAGTTCGACGTTGTGCGGCGTCCCGGCATCGTCGTTGATGAGGGCCAGCGTGAACGGCGTGTCCGCGGGAGCGCTGAAGGTCGGCTCCAGGAACAGCACGCCACGGGCGGTCAGGACGACGTCGGCCTGTGGTCCCGCCGGAGCGTCGGACGCGGGCGGCTCACCCGGCTCGCCGGACGCCCCAGGCGACGGCGAGGCGCCGGGTTCACCACCGTTGGCCTCGCCGGACGGGAACAGACCGGCCTGCAGGATGACCGCGCCGATGAGCAGAACGGTCAGCGCGGTCAGCAGGGTCGATGGTGTGCGCGGCAGCGGGATGTTCTCCAGGTGGCCGGTCCCGTCTGCCTCGACCGTCTTGACATACTCGTGGCGCGCGTCCACGAGCCAGCCGAGGAGGGTCGACACGAGGGCGATGAGCCCGACGGCCAGCAACCAGCCGCCGAACACCAGGCCGAGCATGAGCATGGTCGCGCCGACCGCGCCCAGGACCGGACGGAACGAGGGGCCCGGCATGTGGACGCCGGGCGGTGGGCCGTCGTGGATGACGGCCGGCAGGGCCGGTGCCGTGGCCCCAAGGTCGTGATCGTAGATGTGCAGGGCCTCGGCCAGCCAGTACAGGAGCGTGAGCACCAGGGCGATGGCGCCGAGGACCAGGATCGGACCGCCGAAGACGAGGCCAAGGAACAGCAGGGCCGCCCCGATGGAGGCGAAGATCGGTGCGTACGACGGACCGGGCATGTGGATGCCGGGTGGCGTCCGCGGGACGATCCGCGCCTTGCCGCGGTGGGCCGGCTTGGCCCGCGCCAGGCGCAGGAACGTGCGCACGAGCACGAGCACGATGACCACGAGCATGATCACCGGGAGCAGGGCGATGAGCGCGCCCCAGTCGGGGATCACGAACTGCGTCAGCAGTTCAAGGATGCCGCTCCACAGGTCCTCGAGCATCTGTGCCGGACCGTCAGTCGTTCGGGGAGCCGGCGACGAGCGCGTAGGCCATCATCGCCGTGGCCACGCCCAGCAGGAGGAGCATCGTCACGCCGGCGTAGTCGACGTGCCAGCCACCGAACGTCGGGACGGCCCAGAAGACGATCCCGATGACGACGAACAGGATGCCGACGAGTGCCGCGTTGCGCGGATGGCGGAGCGGATGCATCGGGACTTACCCCTTGCCTGGCAGCAGGTACAGCAGGGAGAACAGCAGGATCCAGACGACATCGACGAAGTGCCAATACAGCGACGTGGCCTCCACGGCGTCGTGGTGCTTGGCCGAGAACTGGCCGGCCATGCCACGGTAGAGGACCACGCCGAGCATGACCACGCCCGCGAAGACGTGCGCGCCGTGGAAGCCGGTCAGGGTGTAGTACGTCGTCCCGAACGTCCCGGCGGAGAGGGTGATGCCCTCCGAGGCCAGCAACGCGTAATCGATGACCTGCATGGTCAGGAACACGACGCCGATGACGAAGGTCACCCCGATATTGCGCAGGAACGCGGTCCGGTCGCCGCGCCGGATCGCCCAGATGGCGAACTGGCAGGTGAACGACGACAGGATCAGCAGCACCGTCGCCGGCCCGACGAGGGGCAGGATGGCCAGGTGGAAGGCTTCGTTGGTCTCCGGGTTGATGGGCGGCCAGGAGGTCGCGTTGGCCCGCACGCTGAAGTAGGCCGCGAACAGCCCGGCGAAGAACATCACCTCGGAGGTGATGAACAGGATCATCCCCAGGACGACGTTGCTGATGCCTCCGTGGGCGTCGTGCGGGAGGCTCGCGACGGGGCTGTGCTCGGTGGTCAGGGCCGTGCTCTCGGTCGTCATCGTCGCGGCACTCAGTGGCCGGCCGGCAGCTGGACGGCGCCGCCCTGGGCCTGCCCATGGCGGACGTCGAAGACCGGGCGTTCCGAGCGGATCTCCGGCAGCCGGTCGAAGTTGTAGGGCGGCGGGGGCGAGCTGGTCGCCCACTCGAGGGTGTTGCCCTCCCACGGGTCGTCGCCGGCCGGCTTGCCGCTGCGCAACGAGACGAAGATGTTCCAGAGGAGGGGCAGCATGCTCGCCGCGATGACGAAGCCGCCGACCGTCGCGGCCAGGTTCAGGTCGTTCCAGCCGGCCGTCGCCGCGTAGTCCGCGATGCGCCGCGGCATGCCCGACAGGCCCAGCTCGTGCATCGGGAAGAAGGTCAGGTTGAAGCCGATGAACATGAGCACGAACTGGATCTTGCCCAGGCCCTCGCCGAGCATCCGGCCGGTCATCTTGGGGAACCAGTAGTACAGGCCGCCCATGATCCCGAAGACGGATCCGCCGAAGAGCACGTAATGGATGTGCGAGACGACCCAGTACGTGTCATGGATGGCGAAGTCCACCGGCACCGACGCGCTGAACGCGCCGTTGATGCCGCCGATCAGGAACATGCTCAGGAAGCCCAGGGCGAACAGCAGCGGCGTCGACAGGGTGAGTTGCCCGCGCCACAGGGTGAAGATCCAGTTGAACATCTTGACGCCGGTCGGGATGGCGATGAGGAACGTCATCAGGCTGAAGAATGGCAAGTACACCGCACCGGTCGTGAACATGTGGTGGGCCCACACGGAGAAGCCCAGGGCACCGATGCCGGCGGTCGCGAACACGAACGCCTTGTAGCCGAACAGCGGCTTGCGGCTGAACACCGGCAGGATCTCGGAGATCATGCCCATCGCCGGCAGGATCATCACGTACACAGCCGGGTGCGAGTAGAACCAGAAGATGTTCTGGTACAGGATCGCGTCGCCGCCGTTGGCCGGATCGAAGAAGGCGCCGCCGTAGTTGCGGTCGATGAACAGCATGATCAGGGCGCTGGTGATGACCGGGGTGGCCATCAGCACCAGGACCGAGGTGACCAGCACGGTCCAGGTCATGATCGGCATCCGGAACAGGGTCATGCCCGGCGCGCGCATCTTGAAGATCGTGACCAGGAAGTTGACCGCGCCCAGGATGGAGCTCGTGCCGATGAGCACCAGGGCCACGATCCACAGGTCCTGTCCGGTGCCCGCGCCGGCGTTGACGGCCTGCCCCACGCGGTCTTGCGCGAGGGGGCTGTAGCTCGTCCAGCCGGCAGCGGCGGCACCGCCGGTCACGAACGACAGCAGCAGCAGGATGCCAGCCAGTGGCAGCATCCAGAGGGACAGGGCGTTGATCCGTGGGAAGGCCATGTCCGGGGCGCCGATCTGGAGCGGCACGATGTAGTTGCCGAAACCCGCCAGCATGGGGATCACGAACAGGAAGATCATGAACGTGGCGTGCATCGTGAAGATCTCGTTGTAGGTCTGGTCCGTCACGAATTGCAGGCCGGGCTGGGCGAGCTCCACGCGCACGCCGAGCGCGAGCAGGCCGCCGATGAAGAAGAACAGGAACGAGTTGATGACGTACATGATCCCGATCTTCTTGTGATCGGTCGTCGTCACCCAGTCGTACAGGGTGCTGCGATAGGCGGGGGCGGCCGGGTGGAGCGCGGTGGTCGCCACGGGATGCTCCTCAGTTGACCGTGAGCGTGCCGACCATCGTCGTCGGATGGACGGAACACATGAACGGATAGCTGCCGGCGGCGAGCGCCGGGATGTCGTAGGTGGTCTTGATCGGTCCGGTCACGATCTCGCCGACGAAGATGCTGGCGCCGGACGCGTCGTTGATCGCGACGTTATGCGGGACGGCTTCCTTGTTGTCGAACTCGATGATGAACGGGACGTCGGCCGGGGCGTTCAACTCGGTCTGCTCGTAGAGCACGTTGATCGCGCTGAGGACGAGCGGCGCCGGCCCGGGCGTCACGCCATCGGAGGGTTCCGGTTCGCCGGATGGAGCCGGCGGAGGCGCGTTCGCGACCTTGCCCTCCAGCCACGCATCGAACTCCGCGCCGCTGAGCGCATGGACGTCGAAGAGCATGATCCGGTGGCCCGCGCCGCACAGCTCGGCGCACTGGCCACGGAACGTCTGGCCCGCGTCGGCCTCGTTGATGTCGAATTCGAAGACGTTGGTTCGCCCCGGCACGACGTCGCGCTTGAACAGGAACTGCGGGACGTAAAAGGCGTGGATGACGTCGGGACTGTGCAGGTACAGCTGCACGGACCGCCCGGCTGGCAGGACGAAGCCGCCGCTGTCCCCGCTCCGGGTGGGCACGAACTCCGTGTACAGGGGGGCCGGCGCGTCCGGGTCGTCCGGCGTCCAGTCGGCCGGCAGGTACTCGAACGTCCACTGGAACTGGCCGGCCACGGCGCGGACCTTGAGGTCCGGCTCGGCCGAGACCGTCTCGATCTCGTTGAGGGTCTGCCAGGAGACGACGAACAGGAAGGCCACCACGATGGTCGGGACGACGGTCCACACGATCTCCGCGATGGCATTGCCGTGGGTCTGGGGGGGGAGGGCGTCATCGCCGGGCCGGCGCCGGTAGCGCAGGACCGTCCACACGATCAGGCCTTCGACGATGAAGAAGACGACGACCCCGATGAGGAAGACGATCGTGTACAGCTCGCGGATCTTCTCGCCCTGGGCCGTGACGGCGACCGGCGGGTAGAGGCTGTCGACGAAGCGCTGGGGGACGCCCAGCAGATCGCCGCCGCTGAGCACGGCGACGATGGCCACGCTGATGAGCAGGACCGCGCCAAGGATGAGCGCTGTCAGCGCGACGGACGAGCGGCCGGCCCTTGGGGATGTCGCCATTCGGTTCCTCAGCGGGTGGACGGCGTCACACCCAAAGACCAGGCGCGCGCCGTGAGCATGTCGCGGCCAGACCGCCCGGGGGGTCGGACCGTGGCCATGATACCCGGAGCGTGGAGGTCCCGCCCGCCTGTGGGACGATGCGCCATGATGACCCGCCGACCTCGATCCTGGACCCACCGGGCGCGTCGAGCCGTGGCCGTCGGCGTCGGCCTGTCGGCCTGGGCCGCCCTGCCCGTCCTCGTGGCGGCTCACGGGCCCGTCCCCGACGAGCCGCCGACCGTGGCCTCGCTGCTCCTCGGCTGGACCTTCCCGCCGCTGCCGACGCTCGGCATCCTGGCCACGCTCGTGTGGTGGACGTGGGCCGTCGGTCGGGTGAACGCCGCCCACCCAGCCAATCCCGTGCCGCGTCGCCGGTCGGTGGCCTTCGTGCTGGGCATGGCCGCGATCGCCGTGGCCCTCCTGTCGGGCATCGAGCGCTACGACACCACGCTGTTCTCCGTGCATATGGTCCAGCACATCCTGCTGACCCTCGTGGCCCCGCCGCTGCTGGCCCTGGCCGCGCCGATCACCCTGATCCTGCGTGTCTCGTCGGCGGACACCCGGCAGCGCTGGATCCTGCCCATCCTCCACTCGCGGGTCATGCGCGTCCTCGCCTTTCCTGTGGTGGCCTGGATCGTGTTCGCCACGGTCATGTGGGCCAGCCACTTCACGCCCCTGTTCGATGCGGCCCTGGAGGACCCGCTGGTCCATGACCTGGAGCACCTCCTGTACCTCGGCGCCGGGCTGCTGTTCTGGTGGCCGGCGATAGCCGTGGACCCGGCGCCGTGGCGCATGCCCCACCCGGTCCGGGCGATGTACGTCTTCCTGCAGATGCCCCAGAACACGTTCCTGGCGGTGGTCCTGCTGGGCGCGACCTCGGTGCTGTACCCGCACTACGAGACGCTCGATCGGCCGTGGCCGCCGACGCCCCTGGAGGATCAGCAGACCGCGGCCGGGATCATGTGGCTCGCCGGTGACACGATCTTCCTCATCGCCGTGCTGGGCATCGTGTGGGCCTGGATGCGCGCCGAGCGCCGGGATGCGCCCCGCAACGACCGGCGGGCGGCGGACGAGCTGGCCGCGATCCGTGTCCGCGAGCTGGCCCTGGCCGATCGGCTCGCGCGCGAGCGCGACGCGGCTCAGACCAGCGTTGGCGAGGCCAGGTAGGTCAGGTACGCCTCGGGATCGACGTTGCCGCCACTGACGATGGCCACCACCGGTCCCTGGAGCCCGTCCAGCCCGATCGATCCCGCGCGGTGGAGCATGGCCGCGATGGTCAGGGCCCCGGACGGCTCGACGACCAATCGCGCTCGCTCGGCGGCCAGGCGGACCGCACCGGCGATCTCGGCCTCGCTGACGGTCACGATGCCATCGAGCAGGGCGCGCAGGTGCGCGAACGTGCGCACGCCCAGGGCCTGGGTGCGCGTCCCGTCAGCGATGGTGCGCGACACGTCCTCCGCCGACCAGCGCACGATCCGGCCGGCCTCCAGCGACGCCCGGCCATCGGCCGCCAGTTCGGGCTCCACCCCGACCACGAGACAGTCGGGTTTGAGCGCCTTGACGGCGACCGCCACGCCGCTGGCCAGCCCGCCGCCTCCGATGGGCACGAGCACGGCCGCCACATCCGGCAGATCCTCCACGATCTCCAGGCCGACCGTGCCCTGGCCGGCGATGATGCGGTCGTCGTCGAAGGGCGGGATGATGGCCAGACCCCGGTCGGCCGCGATCTGCTCGGCCACGGCCTGGCGCTCGTCCGATGCCGTGCCGACGATGACCACCTGGGCACCGTCCGCCTCGACCCGTTCGCGCTTGATGCGCGGTGCATCGCTGGGCATGACCACCACCGCCGGTGCGCCCAGCAGGCGGGCGGCACGGGCGACCCCCTGGGCGTGGTTGCCCGATGAGTAGGTGATGACGCCGCGGGCGCGCTCGTCGGGCGACAGGCTGGCCATCGCGACGTACGCCCCGCGCAGCTTGAACGCACCGATCGGCTGCAGGCTTTCCGCCTTCAGGAAGGACCGCGCCGGCGGCGGCCCGAAGGCGACCAGGGGCGTGCGCAGGGCGATCCCCCGGAGGCTCGCCGCGGCGGCGCGTACGGCATCGATAGTGACGAGCGGTTCGGCGTCGTCGGCAGCCGGGCGGTCATCGCTCATCGGCGCTCCCGGTCGACGATGGCCTGGCAGGCGATGCACTGGGCGGCCCACGGCAGGGCCTCCAGGCGGGCCGGGGCGATCGGCTGGCCGCAGCGCAGGCAGGTGCCGAACGTGCCGGCGTCCAGGCGCGCCAGGGCGGCGTCGACGAGGGACAGTTGCGCCTGCGACCGGTCGCGCAGGGCGAGGTCACGCTGCTGGGCGAAGACCTGGCTGGCCGAGGCAGCCTGCGAGCCGTAGGTCATCTGGCCGGGCGTCTGCACGGTCTCGTGGAGCTCGTCGAGCGCGCGCTGGCGCTCGTCGAGCAGGTCGGTGCGCATCGCCGCGAGGTCGAGCGGGGGCTGCTGGGGGTCCATCGGCTGATGCTAGCCGACGCGGCTATACTCCGGGGGAGTACATCACACGGAGGTTCCCATGGCCATCGCGAAGGATCCCGTCTGCGGGATGGAGGTCGATACCGCGACCTCGCTGCTGTCGTACGAGCACGACGGCCAGACCTATTGGTTCTGCGGCAAGGGTTGCCTGCTCGAGTTCAAGGACGACCCCGATCGGTTCCTCGCGCCGGACTACGAACCGTCCATGTAGCGCAGGTCCAGGGCCTCCGGCGATCGGCTGGTGAGTCGCAGCTAAGCGGCCATCGCGATACTGCGCGTCCGCGGTCCCGACCGGGCACTCCTTCATGGGGTCGGCCGTCCGAACCCATCGCCGGCGCGTGCCGGAGGAGGCATCACATGTCGTCGCGGATCCGTGGGCTCCAGGTGGCCGCTATCACGTTCCTGCCGGTGCTGATCGCCGTGGTCGCGACCGGGCGACGCTGGGTCGGCCTGGGCTGACCCGTCAGAGCCGGGCGCCCTCGACGCCGGAGCTGATCCTGGTCGCCAGCCAGACCGGGATCACCGAGAGCAGGATCAGCACCAGGGCCACGACGTTCACGACGGGCAGCTCGGTCGGGCGCTGGATCGCGCTCAGGATCCAGATCGGGATGGTCTGCGTGCCCGCGCCGGCCGTGAAATTGGTGACGATGATCTCGTCGAAGGACAGGGCGAAGGCGAGCAGCGCACCGCTCAACAGTGCCGTGCCCATGCCCGGCAGGGTCACCCGGCGGAACGTGGTGAAGGCGTTCCCGCCGAGGTCCGCGGACGCTTCTTCCGGCGAGCGCGGTAGCCGCCGAAGCCGGGCGATGACGTTGTTGTAGGCGATGACCACGCAGAACGTGGCGTGGCCGACGATGATCGTGAACAGCCCGAACTCGATGCCGAAGGTCACGAACGACGTGCGCAGCGCGATGCCGGTCACGACGCCGGGCAGGGCGATGGGCAGGACCAGGAAGAACGAGATCGTCTGGCGCCCGAAGAAGTCATAGCGCTGGACCGCCAGCGAGGCGAGCGTGCCGAGCACGAGCGCGATGGACGTCGCCACGGTCGCCACGAACAGGGAGTTGGCGACGGCCGTGATGACGGCCGGGTTGTTGGCCGCTTCGCCGAACCAGTACAGCGTGAACCCGGTCGGTGGCCAGACCTGCAGGCGGCTCGGGTTGAAGGCGTAGATGGTCAGGATGACCAGCGGCAGGTACAGGAACACGAGCACGGCGCTCGACGCGATGCGCAGCAGGATCCGGATCGCCCGCGGTTCGATCATCGCCCGGCCCTCACAGCGAATCGAACGCGCCCAGGCGGCGCGCCACGAGCAGGTAGATGGTCATGATCAGGATCGGCAACAGGGAATACGCGGCGGCCAGCGGGAGGTTGCCAAGGCTCGAGTTGTCGTAGATCACGTTGCCGATGAACTTGGCGTCCGACACCAGGTCGGGCGTGATGTAGTCGCCCAGCGTGAGCGAGAAGGTGAAGATGGAGCCCGCCACGAAGGCCGGGAAGACGAGCGGCAGGATGACCCGTCGGAACGTCGCCAGGGGCCGACCGCCGAGGTCCGATGAGGCCTCCAGGAGCGAGCGCGGGATGCGCTCCAGGCCGGCGTAGATGGGCAGGATCATGTACGGCAGCCACAGGTAGCTCAGGACCAGCCACGTATAGCTGATCTCGGTCAGGCCGGTCGACTCGAAGCCCAGCGGGCCGAGCAGCCACTCGGCGAACCCGTTGCCCTGCAGGATCGTCCGCCACGCATAGACCTTGACCAGGTAGGCGGCCCACAGCGGCGTGAGGACGGCGATGACCAGCAGCCCTCGCGTGCGCGGCGAGGCGACACGCGCCATGTAGTAGGCGATCGGGAAAGCCAGCAGCGCGTCGGTGAGGGTGACCAGCACAGCCATGCCGATGGTCCGGATGGCGATCGTCCGGTAGACGTCGTTGCTGAACAGCTCCACGAAGGCGTCGAGCGACCAGGCGAACGGTTCGACCTGGCCGGTGAAGGCGTCCTTCTCCCAGAAAGCGTTGAGCAGCAGGATGAAGAGCGCCCCGAGATAGGCGATGACCAGCCACCCGAGGGGCGCCGCCAGCAGCGCCCCGAGCTGGATCCGACGCCTGGGGTAGGCCCAGGTGGAGATCCGGTGCGCAAGCCCGCGGCGCGGGCTCGCGATGACCGGCTCCTGCCCGCCGGCGGGTGGCGTGGGGAAGGGCTCCCGGGGGGTCCCCGAGAGCCCTTCGTCCGTCACGGTCTCAGCTTCGCGTCGGCTCAGGCGCCGCGGATCGTCGTCCAGGCCTGGACCCAGTCGTCCTGGTCCTTGCAGGTCGTCGCGTCGTCGGTGTCGGCGCAGTCAGCCTGTGGGGTGGACCAGTACCAGATCTTGTCGTAGTACGCCTCGTCCGTCGCGTGCGTCAGCTCGCAATGGCCGGGTGACAGTGTCTCGGCGAAGTCGCATGCGGCCTGGCTGGTCGGCGCCTCGCCGAACCACACGGTGGCCTGCCCGTTCGCCTCGGCCGATGCCATGTGGTTCATCCACAGGTACATGCAGTCGGGGTTCTTGGCTTCCTTGGCGATCATCCACGTGTCCGACCAGCCGGTCGAGCCCTCGTCGGGCAGCACGCCGGCGATCGGCGCGTCCTCGGCCTGCATGAGGTTGACCTGGAACTGCCAGGAAGTACCCACGACGACGTCGCCCGCGGCGTAGCTCGCGACCTGATCGCTGAAGGTGCCCCAGTACGTGGCGCCGTTGGCCTTCTGGGCCTCCAGCAGCGCGATGGCCGCAGCGAACTGCTCGTCGTTGAGCTGGTACGGGTTGGTGATGCCCAGGTCAGCCTGCGTCGTCATCAGGTGCAGCGCCGCGTCGGCGATGTAGATGGACGAGTCGTAGATGCTGATCTTGCCCTCGAACTCCGAGCCGCCCTCCCAGACCGGATCCCAGCTGGTCGGGGTCTCGGTGACGACCTCGGTGTTGTACATGAGCAGGTTCGGGCCGCGGCCGTGCGGCACGCCATAGGGCACGCCGTCGAGCGAGTTGTGCGACTTGAGCTTGAGTCCCTCGAAGATGTTCGCGTAGTTCGGGATGAGCTCGGTGTTGACCGGCGCGACGATGCCACCCGCCATCAGGCGGTTGGTCGCGTCACCCGAGAACGAGCCACCGTCGTACTCGCCCGACTGCATCAGCGACACGCCGTTGTTGGAGTCGGTCATCGGCGTCGCATTGACCTTGCAGCCGGTGTCTTCCTCGAAGGGCGTCACCCAGTCGAAGTTCGGGTCGATCTCGCCGCGCTCGGCGTAGCCGGCCCAGATGATCAGGTTGAGCTCCGCCTCGGCGTCGCCCAGCTCGGCCTGGGCGCTGGGCCCCGGTGTGCCTGACCCGGGGCCACCACTACAGGCCGCGAGCACCAGCGTGGCGACCGTCGCCAGTGCCAGGAACCGCGTATGTCCCATCGGCTTCATGCCTCCTCCTCGATCGGTCCGTCACCGTCCGTGACGGGCAGCTCATGCTGTCGCTTCCATACCAGGCGGACAGCCTTGCCTTGCTGTGCGAGCGCCTCCGTGGAGGTCGTCGCGAGGTTCTGCTGGGTCACGACGAGTCGGGCACCCGCCGCGAGTCCCACGATGTAGCGCGTGTCCGGCCCGAGGTACACGACATCAAGGATGGTCCCGGGCGTGGACGTCTCGTCGTCCGCGACCGGGGCGTCCTCGCTGGCCAGCCGGATCTTTTCCGGGCGGATGGTGAACGTGCCGGCCCGTCCGAGGACCTGGCGCGCGGCCTCGCCACGCAGCAGGTTCGAGGTCCCCACGAAGCCCGCCACGAAGCGCGTCGCCGGCCGCTCGTAGACCTCCGCTGGCGTGCCCAGCTGCTCGATCCGACCGTCGCGGAAGACTGCCAGGCGATCGCTCATGGTGAGCGCCTCCTGCTGGTCGTGGGTCACGTAGATGAAGGTGATGCCGACCTGCTGCTGGATGGCCTTGAGCTCGATCTGCATCTCCTCTCGGAGCTTGAGATCGAGGGCGCCCAGTGGCTCGTCCAGGAGCAGGACGCGCGGCCGATTGACCAGTGCCCGGGCCAGGGCGACGCGTTGCCGCTGGCCGCCAGAGAGCTGGGCCGGACGTCGGCCGTCGTAGCCGTCCAGCCGGACCATGCGCAGGGCCTCGGCGACGCGGGCCTCGCGTTCGGCGCGGGCGACCTTGCGCACGACGAGGCCGTAGGCCACGTTCTGCCCGACGGTCATATGCGGGAACAGGGCGTAGTCCTGGAAGACCGTGTTGACGTCGCGATCGAACGGCGGGACGCGGGTGACGTCCTGGCCGTGGAGCAGGACGCGGCCAGCCGTCGGCAGCTCGAAGCCGGCGATCATCCGGAGGGTCGTCGTCTTGCCCGACCCGGACGGGCCGAGCATGGAGAAGAACTCGCCGTCGCGGACCTCGAGGTCGATGCCGGCCACGGCGACCACGTCGCCATAGCGCTTCTGCACGCCCTCCAGCCGGATGGCGGGGATGTCCGATCCGGCTCGACCGACGGCGCGCATCGGGGTCGCGGCAGCGGTCATCGCGGCGATCCGCCGGTCATGTCGCCGGTTCGTGTGACAGGCAGGAACGAAGGGGCCAAGCGGGTCCTCGTGACGAAGGACAGGTCCGTCCCTGGGCGACGGGTGGCCGAACGATGCGGCGCGCCATGGGGCGTGTCAAGCCGCACGACGGCTGTCCCGAGCGTTGCGCCATAGAATCCGTCCGTGCGCCCGACCAAGCATCGCTCCATATCCTCGTCCCTCGCCATCGCCACGATGACGCTGGCCGGGCTCGCCCTGGCCGGATGCGCGGCGGGCCCACCGCCCGTCACGCCGACACCGGTGGCCGGCACGGAGGCCAGCCCGCGCGAGGTCAACATCGTGGCCAAGGACTACGTGTTCCTGCCCGACGCGCTGGACCTGGTGCCCGGCGAGACCGTCCTCCTGCACGTCATCAACGGCGGCCTGGAGGTCCACGAGGCGATCATCGGCGACGCCGCCGTCCAGGACGCCTGGGAGATCGCCGAGGCGGCGACGGTCGGCGCTCCCCCCGGACCAACGCCCCTGGTCAGCGTCCCACCCGACGTCAGCGGGCTGCGCATCGTGGTCGAGTCCGGCCAGCGTGTGGATGTGCACTGGACCGTGCCGCTCGACGCGCCGGACGCGCCGAGCGCGTGGGTCGTTGGCTGCCACATCCCGGGGCACTGGGACAAGGGCATGCAGATCCTCATCCGCTGGCTCGACGATGGGCCCGGCTGACTCCCCTCGGTGGTACGCTCTGCGCTCGCGCCACAGGGCGCCCCGAACGATGAACATCACGATCATCCGCTCGATCCCCGAGGAGGAACGCTGAATGACCTACGTGATCGCCGAGCCGTGCATCGACGTGCTCGACGTGTCGTGCGTCTCCGTCTGCCCGGTCGACTGCATCCACTTCGAAGAAGGCACGGACCGCAAGCTGTTCATCGATCCCAACGAGTGCATCGACTGCGGCGCGTGTGAGCCGGAATGCCCGGTCAACGCCATCTTCCCCGAGGAGTCGCTGCCGGCCGAGTGGGCCAAGTACACGGCCATCGACGCCACCTGGTACACGGACAAGGCCGCGGCCCGCGCCGCCGTGGACGAGCTCAAGCCGGTCTGACAGCCGGCCCGCCGCAGGTCGCGCCGCGGCACCATCAGCGCGGGCACCGGGCCGCGACGTCGCGCGGAACCACGGACGGGTGCCACCATGCGGATCGCTTCACTCCTTCCCTCAGCCACCGAGATCGTGTTCGCCATCGGCCTGGGCGACGAGCTGGTCGCCGTCACCCACGAGTGCGACTGGCCGCCGGAGGTCGTCGGCATCCCGGTCGTGACCCGCAGCGTCCACGACCTGGCCGACGCGCCATCGCGCGATATCCACGATCGAGTCACGGCGTCCATGCACGGTGGGTCGTCGCTGTACGCCCTCGACGAGGAGGCGCTGGCGGCCGCCAGGCCGGATCTCATCCTGACCCAGGAGCTGTGCCGCGTCTGCGCGGTCAGCTACACCGAGGTCAACGAGGTCGCTCGGCGCATCGACGCGGACATCACCGTCGTGTCGCTCGAGCCGACGTCGATCGAGGGCATCTTCCACTCGATCACCACGGTCGGCGCCATGACCGAGGTCGAGGACGCGTCGGTGGACGTCGTCGAGTCGCTGCGCGAGCGGCTGAGCGTCGTCGAGCGCGGGGTCGCGGCCCGGCGAGCGGCCGGCCAGCCGGCGGCGCGGGTGGTCGGCGTGGAGTGGCTCGATCCGCCGTTCGCGGTCGGCCACTGGGTACCCGAGCAGATCCGTCGCGCCGGTGGCTGGGACCTGCTGGGTGCGGACGGCGAGCGCTCGCGGGAGACGAGCTGGGACGCGGTCCGCGAGGTGGACCCGGAGATCCTGTTCCTGATGCCCTGCGGCTTCCACCTGGCGGAGACGGTTGAAGCCTGGCGGCGGGCACCCAAGCCGGACTGGTTCGGCGAGCTGCGGGCTGTGCAGCATGGCGCGGTCGTGGCCGTCGACGGCTCGTCGTACTTCTCGCGACCGGGCCCGCGGGTCATCGACGGGATCGAGCTGCTGGCCGAAGTGATGGATCCCAACGGGTTCCGCGACATCGCGCCGCCCGGCGGCTGGACCCCGGTCGACTAGGGTCGCGCCGGTGCCCTTCCGCGCGTCGTTCGCCTGCCTGTGGTGTGGGGCTGCCCACAGCATCCGGACGCCCGACGACCTGGAGGGCTGGGCACAGCTATGCCCGACGTGCATCGGCAAGGCCGGCGAGAACAATTTCCTGCGCACGCGGCTGCGGCAGGGCCTGGCAGAGCGTGGCGCGACGGGGGCTACGGCGGACGCCGAGGCCGCCGCACCCCGGTCCGCGGTCGTAGCCGCTCCGGCGCCGCCGCCGGCCTCGGACGTCGACGCGGACATGCGCGCCTACTACGTGGCGCGGGCGGCCGAGTATGACGACTGGTACCTGCGACGCGGCCGCTTCGCGCGCGGCGCCATCCATGACGCGGCCTGGAACGCCGAGCTGGACATGGCCGGGCGCTGGCTGGACGCGATCCCGTTCGGGGGCGAGCTGGTCGAGGTCGCCGCCGGCACCGGTTGGTGGTCGACCCTGCTCGCCTCGAAGGGCGAGCTGTCGCTGTACGACACGTCGCCGACGGCCCTGGATCGGGCCCGCGACCGGCTCCTGGCCCACGGCCTGCGAGCGCACCTGCACGAGCGCGACGCGTGGGCGGAGCCCGACCGCCAGGTGGACGGCCTGTTCGTCGGCTTCTGGTTGAGCCATGTCGAGCGCGACCGGCTGCCCGCTTTCCTGGCCCTGGTCCGGCGATGGCTCAAGCCCGGCGGCCGGGTGGCCTTCCTGGACTCGCTGCCCGATCCGGCATCGGGCGCCGCGGACCACCCCGAGCCCCGGGACGACCGGGCGATACGTCGCCTGGACGACGGCCGCGAATTCCGCATCGTCAAGGTCTATCGCCGACCTGACGAGTACGAGGCTGCCCTGTCCGCCGCCGGCTTCCGGGACATCGCCGTCGGCACCACCGGCCGCTTCTTCGTGCACGGCTCAGCCCGCGGGCCCGATGGTGGATGACCGGCCCGGGTCGGTCGGTATACTCGCTGCGATGTCACCCCTCTCGAAGTCGACCATCGCGACCGTCGGGTCCGGGGTCATGGCTGAGGCCATGATCGCGGGGCTGCTCCGTGGCGAGCTGGTCGCCCCGAGCCAGGTCATCTCAAGTCACCCCAGACCCGAGCGTCGCGAGACCCTTGAGCGCGAGTACGGCATCCGGACGGTGGCCACCAACGTCGAGGCCATCGAGGGCGCCGACGTCATCCTGCTGGGCATCAAGCCCCAGATGCTGGAGCGCGTCGGGCGCGAGATCGGGCCGCACCTGCGGCGCGGCCAGCTCGTCCTGAGCGTGCTCGCCGGGGCGACCACGGCCGCCCTGACCGGCATCCTTGGCCACGATCAGGTCGTGCGCAGTATGCCCAACACGCCGGCCCGCCTGGGCAAGGGCATGACCGTCTGGTACGCCACGCCGCAGACCACCGTCGAACAGCGCGGCCAGGCCGCGGCACTGCTCGGATCGCTGGGCAAGGAGCTCGAGGTCGACGACGAGAAGATGGTGGCCATGGCCACCGCGGTCAGCGGCACGGGCCCGACCTACGTCTTCCTGGTCATGGAGGCGCTCATCGACGCGGCGGTCCACCTCGGTTTCCCGCGCCATATCGCCCACGACCTCGTGATCGAGACGCTGGAGGGCAGCACGCTCTTCGCCAAGCAGTCGGGCATGCACCCGGCCGAGCTGCGCAACATGGTCACCAGTCCGGGGGGAACGTCCGCGGCCGCGCTCCACGAGTTGGAGTCCGGGCGCCTGCGCACGGTCATGTCGGAGGCCGTGTGGGCCGCCTTCCGGCGCACCGTCGAGCTCGGCGACCAGCTCGAGGCCAGCCTGGACGTGGAGTCGGGGCGGGCCAAGGGCCGATGACCCGGGCTAGCGCCGACGCCGCGACCACCACCGTCGACCTGCGCCGGGCCCCGCTCGCGGACCTGCGGGCGGTCGACTACCGCGCCGCCGATCGGGATATGGAAGCCGACGAGGCGGCCCTGCACGATCGCCTGAGCGCCAGCTGGGCCGGGCTGGATGACGCGGCATGGCATCTGCCCGGCGCGGCCCTCTCGGACGCCGGCGGCCCGGACTGGTCGCTGGCCGAGCACGTCGGGCATGTCGCGGACTGGCAGGAGCTGGCCATCGACTACGTCCACGCCGCGATGGACACCGGCCGCTGGCCGAGCGACGACGACTACGACGGCGGTGATTTCGACCGCTACAACGAACGCCGCCGAGCGCCCTGGACGACGATGCCGGCGACGGCCATCGAGGCTCGGCTGCGGGCGGCCCGCGCGCGCCTGCTGGACCTCGTGCGAGCGCTGCCGTCGGACGTCCTGCGCGGCGATGCCGGGTGGGGCTGGATCCACATGGTCCTGCACGGGCACTACCTGGACCACCTCGCCGTCGTCGAGCCGTGGACGGCTGAGCTGCGTGCGCGCCAGACCGACGGCGACCCGTTCGTGGCCGATGCGCGTGCGGCCGATCACCAGGGGCTGCGCGCGCAGGACCAGGACGTCGGCGCACGCTTCGACGCGATCATCCGCCTGATCCCGGCGGCGGCGTGGCAGGCCGGCGAGCCGACCCCGGGTTGGACGCTCGGCGATCACGTCGGCCACCTCGCCGACTGGGCCCTGGAAGGGGCGCGCGCGATCGAGCACTACCGGCGCACCGGCATCTGGCTGTCCGATCCGGACGAGGGTGTGGACGCCTGGAACGAGCGGCACGTGGATGCCCACCGGGGCCTGGCCAGGGATGCCGGGCTGGCCCGCTACGACGAGGCTCGCGTGGCGCTGCTGGCGGCGGTCGACACGCTCAGCGTCGACGAGCTGCGCTCGCCCGACGGCTGGTCATGGGTCTACGACTGCCTGCACGGGCACGTCCGCAAGCACCTCGCGATGCTTGGACCGTGGCGAGCCGCGCTCGACTGGCCGGAGGCCTGACATGGCGGAGGGACGTGTCGGCGGCCTGACCATCGAAGCGATCGTCGCGGTCGACTCGCCGCGCGAGTTCCGCGTCCATCCACGCGACCGCGTCGTGGCCTACACCGCCGAGGCCGCCGGCGCCCGCCAGCTGTTCACGATGTCGCTGCGCGGGACCGGGACCCCAGCGATCCAGGTGACCGCCTCGGAGAAGGCGGTCAGTGATCCGCAGTGGTCGCCGGATGGCCGGCGCCTTGCGTTCGTGCGCGACGACGAGATCTGGATCGTCGATGCCGACGGCTCGCGCCTGACCCGGGTCGTGGCCAGGCCCGGCGGCGGCACGTCACCGCGCTGGTCGCCCGATGGCCACCGCCTCGCCTTCCTGTCGCGGCGTCGGGGCTGGTCGCAGGTCTGGGTGATCGACGCCCCGGTGCCGCGGCGTGGCCGGCCGGCACGCGATCCCCGGACGCCAGAGGCTCGCGCCCTGACCCCGACCGGCAAGGACGTCGACGGCCTCACCTGGTCGCCCGATGGGCGCCAGCTCGCGGTCCACGGCCAGCTCCGGTTCGAGGCGCTCGATACCTACCAGGTCGCCGTCGTCGATGCCGAGGGAGGTCCGTTGCAGGTCGTCGCCGGCGAGGACAGTCACGACGCCGGACCGGTCTGGATGGCCGATGGGTCGTTGCTCTACGTGTCCGATGCGGACGGCTGGTTCCAGGTCATCCGCCGCTCCCCCGACGGGCGTGATCGGCTCGTCCTGACCGACGGCGCGCACGAGCACGGCGAGCCGTCGGGCGGCGTCGGCTACGTGCCCCTGCCCTCGCCCGATGGCGCGCGCTTCGTCCACATCCAGGTCCACGACGGCCTCATCGACCTGCTCGTGCGGACCCTCGGCGACGCCACTCCGCCCAAGCGCGGACGCGGTCGGCCGCCCAAGATCCCGCGGACCGTGGCCGCCTCGGGCTCCGTCGGGCCGGCCGTCCGCGTGTCGCCATGGGAGGGCGTGTGGCGCGCGGTCGGGTGGCTGGGCGACGGGGCGTGGCTGGTCGCCGTCGGGGAGAGCGAGACCCGGCCGCAGGACCTGTGGCTACTGCCAGTCCCGGGCGTCGCGCCCGAGGGCTCGCGTCCGCGCCAGGTCACGGACTCGCGGCCGGCCGTGCTCGGCGCGGCACTCGGCGCAGGCCGCGTGCCGACCGGCGAGCGAGTGGCCATCACCGCCCGCGACGGGCTGCGCGTGGAGGGCACGTTGTGGCGACCCGCGGCCGCCACCGGCAAGCGCGGCGGCCGTCGCGTGCCCACGATCATCTATCCGCACGGTGGCCCGACCTGGCAGGCCTACCGCGGGTTCGCCCCGTTCCGCCTGCTCCTGGCCCAGGAGGGCTACGCCTTCCTTGACGTCGACTTCCGTGGCTCGACCGGCTACGGCCGCGACTTCCGGCGCGCGAACCACGATGAGTGGGGGCACGCCGACGTGTTCGACCTGATCGATGCCGCGCGCTGGGCGCAGGCGCAGCCGTGGTCGGATGGGCGGCTGGCGATCTACGGCGGTTCGTATGGTGGATACATGGTCCTGTGCGCGGTCGTCGAGGAGCCGGGTCTGTGGGCCGCCGGCGTCGACATGTACGGCGACTCGGACATCGCCGAGAGCTTTCGCCATGGCGACCGGCCGGGCCGACTGGATCTGCACAAGCAGATGGGTCACCCGGACGAACCGGAGCGCAGCGAGGTCTACCGGCGCGGCTCGCCCGTCCACCGTGCCGAGCGCATCGAGGCGCCCCTCCTGCTCCTCCACGGCCGCAAGGACAAGCGGGTCGTGCCGCTCATGACCGAGCGGATGGTCGAGGCCCTGGAGATCGAGGGCAAGACCTACGAGGTCCAGTGGTACGACGAGGAGGCCCACGGCTGGGAGCGTCGCGAGAATCGGCGCGACGCCTTCGAGCGCATCGTGCGCTTCCTGCGCAGCCACGTGCCACCGGAGCCGGACGGGACCAAGCCGACGAGCTAGCGACTCACTTGTCGACCACGAGGCGTGCGTCGGGCGCCGTCCCGGCGAACGCCCCGACAGGGGCCTCGATCGTCCAGCGGAACGGTGCCGGAGCCACGTACCGCGGACACGGCTCGGCGGCGCATGGCGTCATCCGGGCGATGCCCAGGAGCTGACCGTCGGCGGCGAACCAGGCGATGTCCAGCGGGATGGACACGCCGTCCATGACGAAGGCGACGGCGCTCGGCTGGACCTCGCCGCCCAGGTCGAAGAGCATCCCGGCGGCGTCGCCGAGATCCGTCCTCCCGCGCATCCCCTCGTCGCCCGCCACCAGGACCCGCCACGTGACGCCATCGATCGCGACGTCGCGCGCGGCCGCGATTCGATCGGTCGGCGCGGTCGTGCCGGGAGCCGGCCTGCTGCCGCCGCAGCCAAGGAGGAGCAGGCCGACGGTCAGCAGCCATGTGGCACCGGTGCCCGCAGCGGCCCGGGTCACGACCGTGCGCGGTCCTTCCGGACGGCGACCTCCGGGAGGCCGGATCCGAGCTCAGACAGGATGGGCATCAGCGCGGACTCTAGCCGCTACCATCGGACCGTGGCCACGACCGACGACGCCGACACGGAGCTGCGCCTGCTGTCCGAGCAGCTGAGGCGCATGCGCGGGATGCTCTACGGCTACTCGGACATGTTCTTCCGGCGCATCCGCGACTGGGCAGTGCTGGCCATCGTGTTGCTGGTCCTGGCTGCCGGCGACATCGTCCCGCACGCGACCTGGATCGTCCCGTTCCTCGTGCCCTTCGCCTTCCTGGAGACCGCCTACCTGTTCTGGTACACGGTCTTCGCGCGGCGCTACGCCGAGCGCCTGGAGCGGCGGATCAACGCGCTGCTGGGAGCGGACGTGCTCATCACCCACCGCCTGGAAGCCGCCTATTTCTACCCGCCTGACGCGCCGAAGGTGGCCGCGCTGTCGACCGGGAACCCGCTGGGCATGATGTCGGTCGCGACGCTGGGCTACACCGGTGGGGCCGGGCTGCTGTGGGGCGCTGGCTTCCTGGACCTGCTGGGCAACGGGCCGAACCTGCTCATCCTGGCCGCCGCGGCCTGGACGATCGCCATCGCGGCCTATCTCGTGTGGGCGTCCCTGACCCGGCGCGACGAGGCGAGGCTGCTGGTCGAACTCGATCAGTGGCAGGAATCGCGACGGCCGTCCTGAGCGGACGGCCGGTCGTGATGGGTCCGCCTGCCGCGGGCGCTCCCCGCGGCATCGGATGCGTGATCCGGGTCTAGAACCAGCGGCGTCCGGCCATCAGCACGAGGCTGGAGCTGGCCAGGGCGGACAGGAGCATGACGACCCGGAAGGTCTGCGAGCTGAACAGGTTCTTCATGGCGTCCCCTAGGGTGTGAGATGAGGCAAAGCCCCCCGACCTGCACCGTAGGCCGGACGGGTCAGGGCAGCCATAGGCCGCAGGTACTGGTGCCGGCACCCGTTGGTGGGAGGTTCCCGGACGCACCACGGCCGGCGCGCGCCGCCGGCGTCGGGCGGTCAGGCGGGCGTCAGGCCGACGGCGTCAGGCCGACGGCGTCCGGCGGCGCATGCCCATGGCGACGACCACCGCGACGCCCAGCCCAAGGAGCACGTCGCCCACGCTGAACACGTTGGCCAAGGGCACCCACGGCGGCAGGGCGAAGATGTCGGTCAGCGGCGCGAGCGTCGGATCGGCCAGGACGGCCGAGTTGGAGAAGCCATCGGCCGGGCCCAGGCCCGCCGCGGCGAGGGCCGCCTCGGTCGTGGGCATCACCCCGCCATTGGCTACGATCGCGGCCAGATTGGCCGCTGCGCCGAGGGCCACCAGGGCCATGCCCGGCAGGTGCAGGTTGCGCACGACGGCGAGCAGGACCGCGGCCGTCGAGCCGACGTAGATCGCGGCGCCGATGCTGTCGTTCACGACACCGTCAAGGAAGCCCGAGAAGAGCACGACCTGGACCAGCAGACCGGCGATCGCCAGCCAGCCCCAGCGGAAGCGCACCTCGCCGAGCTGTTCCAGCCGGCCACCGAGCAGGTAGCCGGCGACGATGCCGAGGGGGATGGCGTACAGGATGAACATGGGCGACGCGCAGTGTCGCACGCGGGCGCCATCCTGCGGCCGTGGCGGGCTGCTGGACTCGCGGCGCCCGGACGTGCTCGTGACGGCGGGAACCGTGGGCCTGGTCATCCGCGTCTGGTCGATGGTCCTGCGGCCGGGCTGAACCGGTCAGCGCATCCCGTAGCGGAGTCCCCACATGCGCACCCCGCGCTCGGTGATCGTCCTGTCCATCGCGGCCATCGTCATCGCGAGCGGCTGCACGATGTTCGCCGATGACAATGCCAACGGCGGCCTGGTGAACACCGCCTGGACGGTCGTCACGATCGACGGCGCGCAGACGCTCGACGGCGCCCGTCCCACGATGGTCTTCGCCCCCGAGGGCCTGTCCGGGACGACCGGCTGCAACTCGTACGGTGGCACCTTCCGGACCGACGGCGGCGCGATCACGATGAGCGTCGGGGCCATGACCGAGATGGCCTGCGACGGCCCGCGTGACGCCCAGGAAGTGACGTTCATCGGGGCCCTCCCGACCGTCACGTCCTGGCGGCTCCGCGAGGACGGCGCCCTGGAGCTCGGTGGCGGTGCCGCGATCGTGGCCATGCCGAACGATGTCCAGGCCCAGGTCCAGGTACAGCCCGGCGCTGGCGATCCCGACCAGCCGGTCACGGATGGCGACCTGCCCGGAACGTCCTGGGCGCTCGTGGCCATCGATGCGACCGATGATCTGGCGGGGATCGTACCCACCCTGGAGTTCGGCGACGATGGGTCGATGGCCGGGCTCGCCGGCTGCAACCAGTTCAGCGGCCCGTACACGCTGAACGCCTCGACCATCGAGGTCGGAGCGCTGGGCGCCACGAAGATGGCCTGCGGGAAGCCGGCGGACGCCGTCGAACGACTGTACCTCGGGGTGCTGGCCGAGGTCGACACGTGGGCCATCGGGGGTGACGGACAGCTCGTCCTGGAGGGCCCGGCCGGCAGCCTGACCTTCGCGCCGGGCTGACGCGGCGGCACCTCGAGGCGCCGAACAGGGACCGGTCCGCATGTGATGATGCCGGCCATGGCCGACCGATACGCGATCCGGATCGAACCGCTCACCGTCGCCGACTGGACGAGCGTGCGGGCCATCCACGCCGAGGGCATCGCGACCGGCGATGCCACGCTCGAGCGCGAGCCACCCGACTGGGACCACTTCGATCGTTCGCACCGCCATGACTGCCGGCTGGTGGCGCGCTCCGCGGATGGCAGCGTCGTCGGTTGGACGGCACTGAGCGCCTATTCCGCGCGGCGGGTCTACGCCGGGGTCGCCTGGGAGAGCGTGTACGTCGCGGCGTCCAGCCGCGGCGCCGGCGTCGGCCGGGCGCTGCTCGACGCGCTCATCCGCGACGCCGAGGCCGTCGGACTGTGGACGCTGATGGCCGGGGTCATGGCCGAGAACACGGCCAGCCGAGTCCTGCACGCCCGTGTCGGCTTCCGGGAGATCGGCGTGCAACGGGCCCTTGGGCAGGACGCCGCCGGCCGCTGGCGCGATGTGGTCCTGCTGGAGCGCCGAAGCGAAACGGCCGGGGGGTCAAGCCAGCTGGTCAAGGTCCCCTGACACCCGACGGCGCGAGCGCCCGCCGGGCCGTACGGCCGCCCGCGCGACGCGCCATCATCACGGAATGACCGACCTTCGCTCCCGCATCCTCGCCGGTGACACGCTCATCGGCGTCTTCGCCGACCTCGCCTCGCCGCTGGCCACCGAGCTGGCGGGCCTCGCCGGCTTCGACTGGGTCGTGCTCGACCTGGAGCACGGAGAATCGACCGAGGCCGACCTGCTGGCCATGCTGTACGCCGCCGAGACGACGGGCATGGCTGCGGTCGTGCGGCCCCAGTCCGCTGAGCGGCTGCGCATCGGGCGGGCGCTCGATCTGGGCGCTGGCGGCGTCATCCTGCCGCAGCTCCAGTCGATCGACGAGGTCCGTACGGCGCTCAGCTACCTGCGCTATCCGCCGGTCGGTCAGCGCGGCGTGGCCCTTCGGACGCGCGGTGCGGCCATGGGCTCGATCGGTCACGCCGACGTGGCCCGCGTCGTCAACGAGCGCATCGCCGGCATCGTCCAGATCGAGTCGCGCGGCGCGCTCGCCGACGCCCAGGCCATCGCTGCTCTGCCCGAGGTCGACGTCCTGTTCGTCGGCCCAGCCGACCTGTCGCACGCCCTGGGGATCCCGGGGCAGTTCACGAACGAGGTCTACCTCGACGCCTTGCGGACCGTCGTTGCCGCCACCGAGCGTCACGGCAAGGCGGCCGGCATCCTGGTCTACGACGCCGCCGTCGTCGCGGACCTGCTGGCCCTCGGGTTCCGGTTCATCGGGCTGGGCTCGCAGGGGTCGTTCATCAGCGCCGGCGCCCGAGCCATGCTCGCCGCCGCGGGGCGCTGACCGTCAGGTCGTCTCGATCTCGGCCTCGAGCGGCGTCGCCGGCTGCGGCGCCCCGGCCGGTCGCTGGCCCGTCTGGGCGATGATCACCGCGAGCAGGATGAGGCCCGCCCCGACCAGCTGGATCGGCCCCAGGCGCTGGTCCAGGAGGACGAACGCCATGAGCACGATGAACACCGGTTCGGTCGTGCTCACCAGGGCCGCCTGGGCGGCACCGATGCGCTTGGCCCCGGCGTACAGCGTCTGGATGGCCAGGAACGAGGCGATGAGCCCGATGCCCAGCAGATACGGCCAGGCCGCCGACGGGATGGCCCGCGGGTCCGGCGGCGTCCCGGCCAGGGCAGCCAGGGCGGAGAAGACCGCCGCGCTGGCCAGCATCATGACGGCTGTCGTGACCGCTGCGTCATGGGCCGGCGCGGTGTCCGCAGGGGCCTCGCTGCCGAGCCGGTCGCGACGCTCCCCGGACAGTCGCGCGGAGAGCACGATCCAGACCGAGTAGATGGCCGCCGACGCCAGGATGAGCAGCAGGCCCTGCCACGGGACACCGGCGCTGACGTCGAAGCCGCCGAGGGCGAGGACCACGCCGACCAGCGCCAGGCCAAGGGCGATCCACGGGCGCCGCCCGGACAGGCGGGTCGCGAAGCGCAGTGACAGCAGGGCCACGAAGATCGGATACAGGTACACGAGCACGCCGGCCAGCGCCGCCGGGATCGTCTCGATGCCCGCGTAGTAGGTCCCGGCGTTGCCCGTGTACAGCGCCCCGAGGCCAAGCGCGACGAGCACCTGTCGCCGCGGCAGCGCCCGGACCGCCGCCCGTCGCCGAGCGGAGGCCGCGACCCACAGCCAGGCCGCGCCGGCGCCGATGAGGAATCGCCAGGCCATGAGGGTCAGCCAGCCCAGGCCCTCGTCGTAGCTGAGGGTCCCGAAGATGGAGCCCGACGCGAAGCCGATGCCCGCGACGAGGACGAGGCCGATGCCGAGCGCCCGTTGTCCATCCATCGGGCGAGGCTACCAGCGGCGGTCGCGCCCGACCGGGCGGTCCTGCGCGGGACGCGACGTAGCCTGCGGACTACACTTCGGGGGTGACCGACCTGACCGAGGGCGCGGTCGCTCGCCGGCTCCCATCCCTGACCGACGAGCGCCTCCGCGTCCTGAGCCGCCGCCAGCCCGTCCAGGTGCCGCCGGGGACCAGCCTTGCCGATTGCGTCAAGGCCATCCAGCGCACCGGCACCGGCGACTCCGTGTTCGTGTGCGACACGGACGGGGTCCTCGTCGGGGTCCTCACCGAGCGCGACGTGTTCAGCCGGATCGTCGCCGGGCACGTCGACCTGGGCGAGCCGGTCGAGACCCTCATGACCACGTCGCCCCGGACGCTCGACCTTGATCACTCCATCCGCGACGCCATCGACCTGATGCAGACGGGGCGCTACCGGAACGTCCCGGTCATCGACCACGGCGGTCGCCTCATCGGCGTCGTCCGCCAGTCGGACATCATCAGGTACCTGGCCGAGTCGTTCCCCGAGGAACTGCTCAACCTGCCGCCGCGGCCGCACCAGAAGCTGAAGGAGCCGGAAGGCGCGTGACCACTCCCACGGAGGCCAAGCAGCTCGACATCGAGGAGCTCGAGCGCGTCACCATCCGGTTCGCCGGCGATTCCGGCGACGGGATGCAGTTGACCGGGACCCAGTTCACCCGGACCGCAGCGATCTTCGGGAACGACATCAGCACCCTGCCGGACTTCCCGGCCGAGATCCGGGCCCCTGCCGGCTCGCTGCCCGGCGTGTCCGGGTTCCAGATCAGCTTCAGCTCCAGCCAGATCCATACACCGGGCGACCAGCCCGACGTCCTCGTGGCGATGAACCCGGCGGCGCTCAAGACCAACCTCGGCGACCTGCCCGCGGGAGGCGCCCTGCTGGTCAATAGCGATGCCTTCACCCAGGCCAACCTGAACAAGGCGGCGTACGCGACCAACCCGCTCACCGACGGATCGCTCAAGCCCTACACGACGTTCGAGATCCCGATCTCCACCCTCAACGAGCGCTCGCTCGAGGGGCTGGAGATGACCAGCAAACAGAAGGACCTGACCAAGAACTTCTTCGCGCTCGGGATCATGTTCTGGCTGTACGAGCGGACGATGACCCCGACGCTCGAGTGGATCGACGCCAAGTTCGGCGCCCGCCCGATCGTGGCCGAGGCGAACAAGCGCGCGCTGCGCGCCGGCTATGCCTTCGGCGAGACGACCGAGATGTTCCACACCCACTACCGGGTCAAGCCGGCCAAGCTGCCGCCCGGGACGTATCGGAACATCACCGGCAACGAGGCCGCCTCGCTCGGGTTCCTGGCCGCCTCCAAGCTGGCCGGCCGTCCGCTCTTCTACGGCTCGTACCCGATCACCCCGGCCAGCGACATCCTGCACCAGCTGTCCGGCTACAAGACGTTCGGGGTCAAGACCTTCCAGGCGGAGGATGAGATCGCGGCCATCGGCTCGGCCATCGGGGCCAGCTATGGCGGGGCCCTGGGCATGACCGCCTCATCCGGTCCGGGCATCGCCCTCAAGACGGAGGCGATGGGCCTGGCCGTCATGGTCGAGCTGCCGCTCGTGGTCATCGACGTCCAGCGCGCCGGTCCCTCGACGGGCATGCCGACCAAGACCGAGCAGGCCGACCTCCTGCAGCTGATGTTCGGGCGCAACTCGGACTCGCCCATCCCGATCGTCGCCCCGGCCACGCCCGGCGAGTGCTTCGACCTGGCCATCGAGGCGTGGCGTCTGGCCCTCAAGTACATGACCCCTGTCGCGTACCTGTCCGATGCCTTCCTGGCCACCGGGTCCGAGCCGTGGCGCATCCCGAGCGTCGCCGATCTGCCCGACATCTCCGTGCCGGGCGCCGTCGCCGGCGACGGTCCCTTCCGCCCGTACCAGCGCGACCCGGCGACCCTCGCTCGCCCGTGGGCCGTGCCCGGCACGGCCGGCCTGGAGCATCGCATCGGCGGCCTGGAGAAGGCCGACGTCACGGGCAACGTGAGCTACGACCCGGACAACCACCACCGCATGCAGGAGCTGCGCGCGGCCAAGGTCGCGGGCATCGCGCGAGACATCGCCCCGCTGGAGGTCAACGGCCCGGAGCGCGGCGACCTGCTCATCCTCGGTTGGGGCTCCACCTACGGCGCGCTGCGCTCGGCCGCCGAACGGCTGCAGGCCGACGGTCGGTCCGTCGCCCACGCCCAGCTGCGCCACCTCAACCCGTTGCCCGCCAATACCGAGTCGGTGCTGCGCAGCTACCGACGGGTGCTCATCCCGGAGATCAACATGGGGCAGCTGCTCATGCTCGTGCGGGCCGCCTACCTCATCGACGCCGTCGGCTACGACAAGGTCCGGGGCAAGCCATTCCGGATCGCCGAGATCGTCACGGAGGCGGAGCGCCTCCTGGGGGAGAGCCAGTCATGACCGCCGACATCGTCCCGCCGCAGCCGCCCCTCTCGCCGGAGAATGAGCGGATCATCCAGCTCACCCGCAAGGACTTCGTGTCCGACCAGGAGGTCCGCTGGTGCCCGGGCTGTGGGGACTACTCGATCCTGGCCCAGACCCAGAAGGTCATGCCCGACTTCGGCTACAAGAAGGAAGACATCGTGTTCATCAGCGGCATCGGCTGCTCCGGGCGCCTGCCGTACTACATGAACACCTATGGCTTCCACACCATCCACGGCCGGGCCCCGACCCTCGCGACGGGCCTCAAGGCCGCCCGACCGGACCTGATGGTCTGGGTCATCACCGGAGACGGCGACGCGCTGTCCATCGGCGGCAACCACGTCATCCACTCGATGCGCCGCAACGTGGACATCAACCTGGTGATGTTCAACAATCGCATCTACGGCCTGACCAAGGGCCAGGCCAGCCCTACCTCGGAGTTCGGCAAGCGCACCAAGTCCACGCCGATGGGCACCGTTGACACGCCGATCATGCCCCTGACCCTGGCCCTGGCCGCCGAAGCCTCGTTCGTGGCGCGCTCCGTCGATACCCACACCGAGCATCTCCAGGGCGCCCTGGAGCGGTCGGGCCGCCACAAGGGCAGCTCATTCCTGGAGGTCCTCCAGAACTGCAACATCTTCAATGACGGGGCGTGGCGCGACTTCACCGACCGTGAGGTCCGCGAGGACCGGATGCTGTTCCTGGAGCACGGCAAGCCGATGATCTTCGGCAAGGATCGGGACAAGGGCATCCGCCTGCGCGGCCTGCATCCGGAGGTCGTGACCATCGGCCAGGACGGCGTGACCGAGGCGGACCTGCTGGTCCATGACGAACAGGCTGAGGAGCCGTACCTCGCGCTCATGCTGTCGCGCATGTTCTGGCCGGACTATCCGGTGCCGGTCGGCGTCCTGCGCGCGGTGAGCCGGCCGACCCACGATCGCCTCATCGAGGATCAGTTGGCCGTGGCGGTCGCGAAGTCCGGACCGGGCGACCTCCAGCAGGCAGTGCGCGGTGGTGAGACATGGACGGTCGAGTAGACGGCGGCGCCGACGGCGTCGTGGCCGGCCAGGAGGCCGGAGGCCACGGCATGCACTGCCCGGCCTGCGGCTACGAGAACCTCGCCGGCACCGATATCTGCGAGAACTGCGGGGCGGACATCTTCGGTCGCGATATCCCGCAGCAGGCGCCGGCCTTCCATGGCCAGCTGCTCGGCGAGCATCTCGATGACCTCGGCGCCCCAGCGCCACTGCTGGTCGCCGCCGACGCACCCGTCGATGCGGTCATCGCCCGGATGCAGGAAGCGGAGGTCGACTGCGCCCTGGTCATGACCGGCGATCGGCTCGTCGGCATCTTCACCGACCGGGACGCCGTCCTCAAGGCCGCCGGCAAGCGCCTCGATGACCGGCTCGTGGGTGAGTTCATGACCCCGGATCCCGTCGTCCTGCGCCATGACGACCCGATCGCGGTGGCCATCCACAAGATGGCCGTCGGCGGCTTCCGACACATCCCGATCGTGCAGGATGGCCGGCCCACGGGCGTGGTCACCGCCCAGGACGTGTTCCATCACCTCGCCCAGGCGCTGGACTGACCGGGTGGGGGAGCAGGTCCTCATCCTGGCCCAGGACCTCATCTGGGCCGATCGCCTGGCCCGGGCCGTGACCGGCGCCGGCCGCGTCCCCGTCCGCGTCGCGTCGCAGTCGGCGCTCCAGGCTGAGCTGGCCGCACCGGCGGCCCCGACCTTCGTCATCGTCGACCTGACCGCGCACGCCTACGACGGGCTGGCCGCCATCGAGCTGGCGAGCGCGACCGGGGCGCGTGTCCTGGCGGTCGGCCAGCACGACGACGTACCCCAGCGCAAGCGGGCACTGGCGGCCGGCGCGGAGCGCGTCCTCGCCTACCGCAAGCTGTTCGAGGACGGGCCCGCGACCGTCGCCGCGTGGATGGCCCGGACCGCGGTGGCGCCCGTTGCTGGGGCGCCCCATGACGGGTAGCCGCCCGGTCATCCCGGCGGCGCGCTACCAGGGTCGACTGGCCGGCGCCGCGGCCGCGGCCGCCCGTGCCGGCCTGGACGCCCTGCTCATCGGCGTCGGCTCCGACCTGCGCTACCTGACCGGCTATGCGGCCATGCCCCTCGAGCGCCTGACCCTGCTGGTCGTGCCCGCGACAGCCGCCCCGTTCCTCGTCGTGCCGCGGCTGGAGCTCGGGGCCGCCCAGGCCGGCGTGCGCTCGGCCATCGACATCCGGACCTGGGACGAGACGGACGATCCGTACGCGCTGGCGATCGCCGACATCACCGAGACGGCCTCCGTCGCGGTCTCCGACACGATGCTCGCGATGCACGTCCTGCGCCTGCAGCGGGCACTCGGTTCGGGCGCTCGGATGGACCTGGCGACGCCCGTGCTGCGCGAGCTGCGCATGCACAAGGACGACGACGAGGTCGCCATCCTGCGGCTCGCGGCCCAGGCCGCCGACCGGGTGGTCGCCGCCATCGCGGCCGGCCGGCTCATCGGACGCACCGAGGCCGACGTCGCCCGCGAGGTTCGCGAGCGGCTCATCGCGGAGGGCCACGAAGAGGCCCACTTCGCGATCGTCGGCTCTGGCCCCAACTCCGCTTCGCCACACCACGACGCGTCGGAGCGGATCATCCAGGCAGGCGAGCCGATCGTCCTCGACATCGGGGGCACGATGGACGGCTACGGCTCCGACATCACGCGCACCTTGTGGGTGACCGGCGGCGATCCGGCCAACGGTCCGGACGAGCGGTTCCGCCATCTGTTCAGCGTGCTGTACGCGGCGCAGGCCGCCGGCACACGGGCGGCCGTGGCGGGGACCCCGTGCGAGGGCGTCGACGCCGCGTCGCGCGCGGTCATCGATGGCGAGGGCTACGGCGAGGCGTTCTTCCACCGGACGGGCCACGGCATCGGTCTGGACGGCCACGAGGACCCGTATCTGGTCGCGGGCAACGACCTACCGCTCGCGCCGGGGATGGCGTTCAGCGTGGAGCCGGGCATCTACTTTCCGGGCACGTATGGCGCACGGATCGAGGACATCGTCGTGTGCCGGCCCGACGGGCCACTGGTCCTGAACGAGGCGTCGCGCGAGCTGTACGTCGTCGACGGCTAGGCCGACGTTCGCTCCGGGCGCCGCCGCCGCCGCGGGCGCCACCGCTCCGGGCGCCACCGCGGGCGCCACCGACGCCCTGCGGTATCATCCACCGACATCCGAAGGCGGGCGCTCACCGGCGCCGCCGACCCAGCGACGAGCACCATGCCCACCCTCTTGCGGCGACCCAGCGTCGCCGAACCAAGCGCCCGGGTCCGCCGGGCTGAATGGATCCACCCATGAGTCGGCGTCATCACGGGCGACCGCATCACGCCCGGCACCGGACCGAGACGGCGCATCCCGCGGGTCAGGCTGCGTCCGCGTCTGGCGCGGCGCCCTCGGGACAGGCGGCACCAGAGGTCCGCCCGACGGCCGAGGCGAGCCGAAACGGCAGCCCCACGGTCCTTCCCGGTGAGCGCATCGCGCCCAAGGCATCCCAGGCTGGAGGACGCGCGCCCGACGGTCAGGCGCTGGTCGCCGGCCCGGCCCCGACCGCCGGCCCGGCCCCGACCGCCGGCCCGGCCCCGGCCGCGTCCGCGACCCAGGTGGTCGTCCCGCTGGCCGCCCCGCTCGCGACGACCACCGTCCCGAGAGCGACGATCCCGACCGCGACGTCGACGGCCGCAGGCCACGTGCCCGGCCTGCAAGCGCCGCCGGATGGCCACGACGGACGGGCCAACGGGAACGGTGGACCAGCGCTGGCCCCCACCTTGAACGGTTGCACCGCGCCGCAGCTCCGCCGCTTCATCAAGAGTCGCCCGTACGTGCCCATGCACGAGTTGCGTCGTCGGTTCGGCATCCTTGGCACGGACGACGACGTGACCCAGGTCCGCCTGGAGAGCCAGGCCATCTACGTCGGCCTGCCGGAGCGCGAGGGGGCCCTGCTCGGCGATCTGCTCCGCGGCGGCGAGATCGGCTGCGAGCTGTCGCTCGATCCGCGCACCCCGGTCGTCATCGGCGTCTACCCGATGCGGCCCATCCCGCGCGGCTGAGTCGCCGACGATCGCCACCTGCCGACCCGGCGACCACGGACCGAGTCGCCCCGCGTACGATGCAGCCATGACCAGGTCGACGCCATCGCCGCGCTCCGGCGCGCTCGGGCGGCCCAGCACCGACGATCCCCTGGCGCATGCCGCCCTGCGCGCCTGCCCGCTCTTCGCGGGCGTGTCCGACGAGGCGCTCTCGAACGTCGGCGCGGCCCTGCGCCAGCGCCGCTTCCGGCGAGGGGAGACGATCTTCCACGCCGGCGATCCTGGCGACGCCCTGTACCTCGTCACCAGCGGCAAGGTCAAGATCACCATCCCGTCGGACGACGGGTCCGAGCCGGTGATCCTCACGACCATCGATGCCGGCGGTTTCTTCGGCGCGCTCGCCCTGCTTGACGACGCACAGCGCTCGGCGACCGCCGTCGCCCTCGACGCGGTCGAGGCGAGCCTGCTGCGACGGGATGCATTCGATCGGCTGCTGGACACGGAGCCGGGGCTGCGCCGGGCGATGCTGGCCACGCTGGCCGGTGAGATCCGGCGGCTGACCGCCCAGGTGGAGGACCTCCACTTCCTGGACTTGCCCGGTCGCCTCGCCCGCCACCTGCTGCGCGTCATCGCCCCAGACGCCGGTCCGCTGGACATGCCGACTGGTGAGCATCGCCTGGCCTGGCCCTACACCCAGGGTGAATTGGCCGGCATGATCGGCGCCTCACGCCAGTCGGTGAATCGGCTGCTGGCCGACTTCGTCGCCGACGGCCTGTTGCGCTTCGAGGGCGACGAGTTGGTCATCCCGGATGCGGCCCGGCTGGCCGGCGCCGCTCGCCGATGACCGATCCGACGAGCGCCGGCGGTCCGAGCGGGAGCAGCCAGCCGTCGACCACGGCGCTCGCTGCCCTGGTCGCCGTCGCCCAGCGGCTGGCCGCCGCCCCGCGCCTGGAACCCGTGGCTGGGCGGCCGGTGCTGGAGGCCGTCGCCGAAGCGGCCGTGGCCATCCTGGATGCCGAGGCGGCCTCCATCGCCGTGCACGACCCGGTCGCCGGGCGCCTGACCTTCGTCGTGGCGGCCGGACCCCAGGGGGCCGGCGTCGTCGGGCTCTCGATCGATGCTGCGGCGGGCATCGCCGGCTACGCCCTGACCACCGGCCAGGCCCTGGCCGTCACCGACGTCGCGAGCGACGCCCGCTTTGATCGCGACACGGCTGCCCGCACGGGCTACGTGCCGCGCAGCATCCTGGCCGTGCCGCTGGCGGATGACGACGGCGCGGTCGGGGTCATGGAGGTGCTCGACCGACGCGGTGATCGTGGTTTCGACCTGCGCGACCTCGACGTGGCCATCGCCCTGGCCCGGCCGGCGGCCGCGGCGGTCCGGGCCGGCGACCTGGAGCGGGACGGCGTCGCCCTGCTGCGCACGGTGCTCGGCAGTGTCGCCGAGACGGACCTGGATGCTGCGGCTGTGGACGCGCTCGTCGCTATGGCCGCGGACGATCTGGACGCGGCCACCGACGGGGCGCGCTGGCGACTGGCCGACCGGCTGGCGCGTCTGCGCGCCGCCGACCCGGTATCGCTGGAGCTGGCCGTCGAGTGGCTGGACGTGCTCATCCGCCACGGACGGGACCGCCGGCGGTGACCAGTCTCCCCGCCTGGGGCGAGCCGTTCGCGGCCGATCGCCGCGCGGGACTTCGTCGGCACGGTCCGCTGGGTCGACTGCAGCGCGCGGACGTGTTCGGAGACGCCGATGGGACGGGCGTGACCGTCGCGGTCGTGGACTCCGGTGTCGACCACGACCATCCGGCCATCGCCGGGCGAATCGATCGGGCGTTGCGCGTCGACGTCGAAGGGGAGGACGTGCGGGTCGTCGACGATGTCGGCGGGGCCGATGTCGTGGGGCACGGGACGGCGTGTGCCGGGATCGTCGCGTCGGTGGCTCCGGGGGCCAGGCTCGTGTCCATCCGCGTCCTGGGTCCCGACAACCGGGGCAAGGGACGGGCTGTCGGGGCGGCGGTGGAGTGGGCCATCGAGGCCGGCATCGGGATCGTCAACCTGAGCCTGTCGTCGCGCAGCGAGGCGACCTTCGCCGCGTTCCATGACCTCGTCGACCGAGCCTACTTCGCGAACACGCTGCTGGTGTGTGCCGCGAACAACGTCCCGGGCCCGTCGTTCCCGTCGCTCTTCTCGGCCGTGCTGTCGGTGGCCGCGCACGACGTGGCTGACCCCGATGTGTGGTTCTACAACCCGTCGCCACCGGTCGAGTTCGGGGGGTACGGGCTGGACGTGGACGTCGCCTGGCGCGATGGCGGGCGGATCCGGGCCACGGGCAACTCGTTCGCGGCCCCGCACCTGGCCGGCCAGGCCGCGCGTCTCCGCTCGCGTCATCCGGGCGCCAGCCCGTTCGAGATCAAGGCCCTGCTGGCCGCCACCGCGAGCGACCCGGGAGCCTGAGCCGCCCGCGCGGATCAGCTACCGCAGCGCCCCCGGGAATCACGAACCGCCCGGTTTTGACCGGGCGGTCGGGCGTGACAGTGATCGGGTCGATCACATCCTGGGGGTGCGATGGCCCTCGATGTCGTCCTCGTCCTCGATGGGCATCGGGATGTTCTCGCCGCCGTGACCCGGGACCTTGGAACCGAGCGACGGGACCGTGATCGGCAGGCCGTGGCCCTGGACATCCTCGCCGTCGATCGGCGTTCGCGCGCCATCGGGCTCCACGGCGCCGTCCTTGGGGAGTGTGAACCTGATCTTCGCCATCATGCGACCCCTTGCTGTGCTGCTCCATCGGCTCCGATGGTCGGCTGCCGATGCCCGGACTGTACGGCATCGCGGCGGCAGCGCGCGAGACCACGCACGACGGCCGGACTGTCGGCGCGCTGACAGGCGTCCCTACGAGGTGGACGCGCCCCCGTCGCCCGAGTACGAGCGGGGTAACGCCTCGACAGCAGGCCGCGGCGTGCGCAGGTCGCGCAGCGACTCCTGGTCGACGCCGGCGAGGCGCGGCAGGTCCGCGGACTCCGTGCGCAACAGCCGCGAAGTCAGGGTGGAGAACACGAGGCGCTGGATCTCGGGCACGACCATCGTCGCGCGCAGCGCGGCCGCCGGCACCTCCAGCACGACCGAGTCGGCGTCGGCCACGACATCGGCCGTGCGCGGACTCCCGGTCAGGGCCGCGATCTCGCCGAAGAAGTCCCCGGCGCCCATCGTCGAGAGGCCACGGTAGCCGCCGCCGTCCTCGGGGATACCGGCCGCCGCCGACCCATCGAGCACGAAGTACGCGGATGACGCGACGTCGCCGTGCTCGACGATCTTCGTGCCGGCCGGGACGTCGCGGACGGTGGCGTCGGCCACGAACGCCGCGCGCTGCTCCGGGGAGAGCCTGGCGAACGTCCCGAGTCGCGAGGCCAGACGATCGAAGTCGGCGATGGTCGCGGCCCGGACCGGCACGGTGGCCAGTGCCGGTGCGCCATCCATGGCCGCGGCCAGGCGTGCCGAGGCCGCCCGCCAGGTCGATATCCCCAGGCCCGGCGCCACGAGCGTGAAGGCGGCCGACACGAACAGCAGGGACGAGGCGACGATGATCATCAGCCGGATATCGACGATGTCGGCCAGGCCCGCACCGGCCATGCCGATGAGGAAGATGACATCGCGCATGACGTAGAACGCGGAGAACACCCGTCCGCGCATCTCTCGTGGCGTGTTGCGCTGCAGGAGGACCGAGCGCGACACGGACGACGGCGGCTGGAGCAACCCCGAGATGGTCACCAGCAGGATGGCCGGACCGATCTCCGTCGCCAGCGCGTAGGCGATGCCGGCGATGCCCATGCCCACCAGTGACACGACGATCCAGGCGGGTTCCGGGAGCAGTCGCGAGAAGCGCGCCATGAGCAACGAGCCGACCACGAAGCCGACCGAGGTCATGCCCTCCTGCAGCCCGTATTCGAACTCGGTCGCCCCGAGCTCGCGGATGGAGAATGGCAGGAGCAGCACGTTCCACAGGCCGAAGGCCACGAACATGAACGCGCCGACGATGAACAGCGAGCGGATGATCGGGGTGTTGAACAGCACCGACATGCCCGACTTGAGGTTGGCCACGATGACCGCAACGCTGGCCTCTTCGTCCGGCGCGGGCATCTTGTACGAGCCCATCATCGAGATGAGCCCGGCCGCGACCAGGAATGTGATGGCGTCGATGACGAAGGCCAGGGTCACCCCGACGGTGCTGGCCAGCAACCCGGCCAGGGCGAAGCCGATCGCGGTCGAGCCGAACGAGGCGATCGACAGGTATGCGTTCGCCGCCGTCAGCTCCTCGTCACTGGCCATCTCCGGGATGAGGCTGTCGTGCGCCGGATCGAAGAACTGCTTGACGCCGGCGTTGAGGAGCAGCAGGGCATACAGCCCGACCACCGACTCGATCTGGACCGTCAGCGCGATGATGGCCACGATGACCGCCTGGATGAGGCACGTGGCGATCATGATCCGCTTGCGGTCGTGGCGGTCGACATAGACGCCGGCCAGCAGGCCCACGAACAAGCTGGGGACTGCCGTGGCCATCAGGGTCAGTCCGACCGCCAGGGCGGAGCCGGTCTCCTGGTAGACCCAGATGCCGGCCGCGAGGTCGGTCAGCGACGATCCGGCAGTCGACACCAGCTGAGCCAGCCACAACAGGGAGAAGTCACGGCGTTTGAAGACGGACAGGACCGATGGCGTCGGCGTCGTCGCGCTCACTCGTACCTCCGACGTCGGTGGCGTGACCGCCAGCCGGTGGGCTCCGGGGATGGAGACGAGTCTAGCGGGCGCGGATTCGGGCCGTCACGCCCTCCCGCGCCAGCAGCTGCCGCTTGCGCGCCAGAGCGGCCGCCCGATCGACCCAGCCGTCGCCGCCATACCCACCGAGCGTCCCGTCCGACGCGATGATCCGGTGGCACGGGATGACCAGCGCGACCGCGTTGCGACCCAGGGCGCCACCAGCCCATGGGCGGTGACAGCGATCGTCAGCGGGCCGCTCGGCCCGGCAAGGGTGGCGATGCTGACCTCGACCATCGATCGATCGTAGCCGCTACAGTCCGTCCGTGAGCCCCACGCCCCGCAGCCGCATCGCCACCGCGCCGGACGCGCGCGACCTTGCCGGCGACTTCGGCCATCGGGTCGAGGTGGACGTTCGCTTCGCGGACACCGACGCGATGGGTCATGTCAACAACGCGGTGTACCTGACGTATTGCGAGGCGGCCCGCCTGCGCTACTGGACCGCGGTCACCGGCGAGCCGGTGGGCGTCCGCCACCACGGGTCGGAGAGTCTCATCCTGGCCGAGGCCCGGATCACCTACCGGGCCCAGGCGTTCCACACGGACCGGGTGACGGTGGAGACCCGGGCGACGCGCATCGGGACGGCCAGCTTCACGCTGGAGCATCGGCTGACGGCCCAGGCGCCCGACGGCGAGTCGCGCCTGATCGCGGTCAGCGACTCGGTGCTCGTCCGCTACGACTACGCCACGGAACGACCGACCGCCCTGAGCGACGAAGACATCGCTGCCATCGAGGCCTTCGAGGGGACCCCGCTCAGGCGTCCGTGACCCGCCGGAAGACGCACACCGCGTTCTGGCCGCCGAACCCGAAGCCGTCGATGGCGACCGTCTCGACCGGGGCCCGGCGCGCGGTCAGCGGCACATAGTCAAGGTCGCAATCCGGGTCGGGGGTGTGCAGGTTGGCGGTGGGCGGGATGACCTGGTCGCGGATGGCCCCGATGGCTGCCAGCGCGGAGGCCACGCCAGCCGCCCCCACGAGATGGCCGATCATGGACTTGGGCGAGCTGATCGCGACCTTGTAGGCGTGGGCTCCGTAGGCCGCCTTGATGGCCCGCGTCTCGGTCGCATCGTTGAGTGGCGTCGCCGTGCCGTGGGCCACGATGTAGTCGATCTCGTCGGGCGCCACCGCGGCGTCGCGCAGGGCGTTGGTCATCGCCCGGGTCTGGCCGCGACCCGTGGGCTCCGGGGCGCTGATGTGGAACGCGTCGGCCGTCAGCGACGCGCCCAGGATCTCGACGATGGGGGTGGCTCCGCGGGCCAGCGCGTGCTCCAGCGATTCGACCACGCACACGCCGGCGCCCTCGCCCAGGACGAACCCATCGCGGGTCAGGTCGAATGGCCGTGACGCCGTCTCCGGCGAGTCGTTGCGCTTGGACAGCGCAGTCATGTTCGATAGCGCGGCCACGCCCATCGGCCAGATCGGCGCCTCCGCGCCACCGGTCACGACCACATCGCACTCCCCGGTCCGGATGAGTCGCAGGGCATCCTGGAAAGCGATGACCGAGGTGGCGCACGCGGCGACCTGGGTGATGACCGGCCCGGTCAGGCCCCACTCCATGGAGATCATCGCCGCACCCATCGAGCCCGACAGGGCCGGCACCGCGAACGGCGAGACGAAGCGAGGACCGCGCGTGTCAAGGGCGTGGGTGCCGTCGATGATCTGCTCGATTCCGCCGCCGCCGGTATTGACCACGACGCCGACCCGGTCGCGCTGCTCGGGGCTCATCGCGGCGAAGTCGATACCGCTGTGGGTGACGGCTTCCTTGCCGGCGGCCATCGCGAAATGGATGAAGCGGCTCATCCTGCGGGCCATCTTGGCGCTCATGTGCGCCGTCGGATCGAAGTCCAGGACCTCGGCCGCGATGCGCACCTCGTGCGCCGCTGCGTCGAAGCTCCGGATCAGCCGCGTGCCGGTGACGCCGGCCTGCAGGTTCGCCCAATAGGTCGGGAAGTCGTTGCCGATGGGCATCACGGCTCCCAAGCCGGTGATCACCGCTCGGCGGGCGGGGTCTCGTTCAGCGGGCACGGTCCCTCCGGGTGTTCAGTCCCCGTCGTAGCGCTTGAAGATGACCGCGCCATTGTGCCCGCCCAGCCCGATGTTATTCGAGAGGGCATAGCGGATCGGCATGGCCTGGGTATCGGGCGTCACCCACACGTCGCAGTCCGGGTCGATGTCCCGGAAGTTGAGCGTGCCTGGAGCGCACTGCTCGGCCACGGACTTGACCGTGGCGAAGGCCTCGAAGGCGCCCGCGGCGCCCATCAGGTGCCCGGTCATCGACTTGGTCGCGCTGACGATCAGCTCGCGTCGATCGCGCGCTGCGCGCGACCCGAACACGGTCCAGATGGCCTCCGCCTCGCGCTTGTCGCCGAGCGGGGTGGACGTGCCGTGCGGATTGATGAGGTCGACCTCGTCGGCGGGCACGCCGCGCCGGTCGAGGGCCATCTGCATCGCGCGGGCCGAGCCGACACCCGCATCGATGGGCTGGACCATGTCCCAGCCGTCGGCAGCCGACCCATAGCCCACGATCTCGGCGTAGATCCGGGCGCCGCGGGCTTTGGCGATCTCCAGGTCCTCCAGGAACAGCGATCCCGCACCTTCGCCCAGGACGAAGCCGTCGCGGGTCAGGTCGAACGGGCGGGACACGGTCTGGAGCGACTCACCGGGGCGCGGCATGCCCATGCCCCGCATGTTGCTGAAGCCGGCGTGGGCGACCTCCAGGAGGGGCGCCTCCGTGGAGCCGGTGATGACCGCGATGCAGTCGCCGCGGCGGATCGCCTCAGCCGCCTCGCCGACGTTGTGGGTGCCGGTCGCGCACGCCGACACGACGCACATGTTGTGGCCGATGGCGCCCGTCTCGATGGCGATCATGCCCGAGCAGCTGTCGACCAGGGCGTTGGCGATGAACGTCGGCGCCACGGTCCGGCTGCCGCGCTCGTGGAGCGAGAGGTAGTTGTCCACGAAAAGTTGCTGGCCGCCGGCGCCCGAGCCGAACACGACGCCGACCTCCGTGCGGTTCTCGTCGGTCAGCTCGAAGCCGGAATCGGCGAGGGCCTGCTTGGCGGCGGCCACCCCGAAGTGCAGGCTCGACTCGCTGCGGCGTGCGGCCTTTGGGTCCATCCAGGTCTTGGCGTCGAAGTCGCTGACCTCGCCGGCGGCCTTGGCCTCGTAGGGCGTCGTGTCGAAGTGAGTGATCTGATCGAGGCCGGACCGCCCGTTGACGAGGTTGTCCCAGGCGCTATCGGGGTCGTTGCCGACGGGGCTGATGACCCCGAGTCCGGTGACGACGACGCGGCGGTCATAGTCGGGTCGACGCATGGTAGTTCGGTTCCTCCTGGTTTCGGCGTCAGCCGGGCTCGGGGCCCAGAGCCATGAGTCGATCGATGGATGCGGGGTCGTCGGCGGCGATGATCTCGACGTCGGCAGCGATGCGCTTGATGAGGCCGGTCAGGACCTTGCCAGGGCCGACTTCCACGAACGTCGTGACGCCCGCGGCGACCATGACCTGCACGGCGCCGACCCAGTCGACGCCGGCGGTCAGGTGCTCGACGAGCTCGGCCTTCGCGGCGTCGGCGGTGTGGATGGGCCGGGCGTCGGCGTTGGCCAGCAGGGTCGTGGTCGGATCGGCCACGGTGATCGAGGCGAGCGTCTCGCGCATCGCGTCTGCGGCCTCGGCCATGAGCGGGGAGTGCGCGGCGACGCTGACCGGCAGGACGATGGCACGCTTCGCGCCGAGCTCCCTGGCCAGCGCGGCGCCGGCTTCGATGGCCGGGCGCTCGCCCGAGACCACGACCTGGCCCGGCGAGTTGCGGTTGGCGACCACGAAGATGCCGCACGCGGACGCCGCTGCGATCAGCTCGGGGAGGCGCGCGTCGTCGAGGCCGATCAGCGCGGCCATCGCGCCGTCACGACCCTGGCCGGAGGCCTGCATGAGCTCGCCGCGGCGACGCACCAGGCGGACGCCGTCCTCGAGCGACAGGACGCCGGCGGCCACCAGGGCCGAGTACTGGCCCATCGAGTGGCCGGCGGCGAAGGCCGGCGTCGGCGCGGACCGGCCGGCGACGGCCCAGCCCTCGCGCAACGCCTCCAGGATCGCGATGCTCGCGGCGAGCAGCGCCGGCTGGGCGTTCTGGGTCAGATCGAGGGTCTCGGCCGGTCCGCCCCAGGCGAGCTGGCTGATGGGTTCGCCGAGGGCGGCATCGGCGGCGGCCCACACGGCGGCCGCGGCGGGCGAAGACGCGGCGAGATCCCGGCCCATGCCCACGCTCTGGGAGCCCTGGCCGGGAAAGACGAAGGCAAGCTGTGACATCGTGGCGCAGCGTAGTCGGCGCCATCCAAGCGAGCGCCGATTCGCGTGCAGGGCTGCACGGGTCGGGCCTCAGGCGCTACGCTTGGCGATGCCATGGCCGAACAGCGTCGACCCACCAAGCCCGCGCCAGCGCGGGCCATCGCCAAGCGCTTCGAGGCGGACCTGTCCGCCCCCGTCCTGGCCGCTGGCCAGCGCATCCAGAACGTGCGCCAGATCAGCGAGCGCGTGGCCATGGGCCGGGCCCTCTGGCGGGAGCTGGTCATCGGCTTCGCCAGCCAGCTCGGGGAGCTCCGCCTGGGCTTCACCCAGCTGGCCGCCCTGTACGTCCTGGCCGACGGCAACACGCTCACGGTCGGCGAGCTGGCCGATGCCATCAATCGCTCCCCGTCCGCGACCTCCCGACTCGTCGACGGGCTGGTCAAGCGCCGCCTGGTCGAGCGTCGGGCAGAGGAGGAGGATCGGCGCCAGAAGGTGCTCCGATTGACGCCCCGCGGCCACGCCGTCCTGCGCGTGGTGGATCGCGGCCGGGCCGATCAGTTCCTGTCCGCGGTCCGGCCGCTGCCCACCGCGGAACGGGCACTCGTGGCCATGGGCGTAGCGGCCCTGGCCACCCACGCCATCAGCCGCCGAGGTCGCCTCATCCGTACCCGCCGCGAGGACGGCACGTAGCGCGCCGCGCCGCGTCACGTCCCATGCGTGACACCTACCGCACAGGCGGGTGTAGCATCGAATGGTGTGGAGTCAAGGCAGGCACCCGCGCTCCCGTCGACGCTGGGTTGTCGG
>Ga0163153_10000738_pt1 | contig 55173 bp, 52 predicted proteins | sample OliLakLV19MP6IB1_FD_148629 | JGI IMG/M metagenome (GOLD analysis project Ga0163153, IMG submission 148629) | Freshwater microbial mat bacterial communities from Lake Vanda, McMurdo Dry Valleys, Antarctica - Oligotrophic Lake LV.19.MP6.IB-1 | ecosystem: Environmental > Aquatic > Freshwater >... | reverse complement strand
CGAGCATGCGCTTGTTCACTTTGTGCAGGTCGACGCGCCGGCAAAACTCAAAGAAGGACTTGAAGGGGCCGGTTGCATTCCGAATCTCGATGATCGATTCGACGGCACCTTCGCCGACATTCTTGATTGCCGCCAGGCCGAACCGGATGGCGCGATCCACCACAGTAAAGTTCTTATGGCTTTCGTTGACGTCCGGGGGCAGGACTTTGATGTTGAGATCACGGCACTCCGTGAAGTAGCCGACGATCTTGTCGGCATTGCCCATGTCGGTCGTCATCAGCGCTGCCATGAACTCGGTCGGATAGTGCGCTTTTAAATAACCGGTCTGGTAGCAGACCACGGCATAGGCTGCGGCATGCGATTTGTTGAACCCATAGCCTGCGAACTTCTGGATCAGTTCGTAGAGCTTCTCTGCTTTCTTGTCGGGAATCTTATTCGATTTGGCGCCGGCCAGGAACTGCACACGCAGCTTCTCCATCTCCTCCGGCTTTTTCTTGCCCATCGCGCGCCGGAGAATGTCGGCTTGTCCCAGTGAGAAGCCTGCTACCTTGTTGGCAATCGCCATCACCTGTTCCTGATAGACGATAACCCCGTAGGTGTCCTTCAGGATGGGTTCGAGTTCAGGGACTTCGTAGGCGATCGGAATCTTGCCCTGCTTGCGTTTGATGAAGTCGGGTATCAGATCCATTGGGCCAGGGCGATAGAGCGCGATGATGGCGATGATGTCCTCGAACCGGTCCGGCTTCAGGCCGGTCAGGAGGTCGCGCATCCCTGAGCTTTCCAACTGGAAGAGGCCGATCGTCTTGCCTGAAGAGAGAAGGGCAAAGGTCTTGGGGTCGTCGAACGGCATCTGCTCCATGACTAACGGTGGATTCCCAGGATGCCGCTCATTGATCAGATTCTCGGCGCGTTTGATCATCGTGAGGGTTTTGAGGCCCAGGAAGTCGAATTTAACGAGCCCGATTTTTTCGACGTCTCCCATCGAATATTGGGTGACGATTTCGTCGTTGGCTCCTTTGTAAAGCGGCACGTGGTCCGTGAGCGGCCCTTCCGAAATCACCACGCCGGCTGCGTGGGTCGAGGCGTGGCGGGCGAGCCCTTCAAGGGAACGGGCAATGCCCATCAGTTCTTTCACCCGCGTATCGGTCTCGACGAGATCGCGCAGTTTCGGTTCTTGATCGAGAGCCTGTTGGAGCGTGATGTTAAGCTGATTCGGAACGAGCTTGGCGACTCGATCGACTTCGGCATAGGGGATCTCCAGCACGCGGCCCACGTCCCGGATCGCGGCTTTCGCCCCAAGCGTGCCGAATGTAATGATCTGGGCCACGTGATCTTGGCCGTACTTGTCGACCACGTAGTTAATGACTTCACCCCGTCGCTCCATACAGAAGTCCATATCGATATCGGGGAGGGATACGCGCTCGGGATTCAGGAACCGCTCGAACAAGAGTGTGTAGACGAGGGGATCGAGGTCCGTGATGCGCAACGCATAGGCGACGAGGCTTCCAGCAGCGGAACCACGCCCCGGACCGACAGGAATCTGGCGCGAGCGGGCAAACTTGATGATGTCCCACACGATCAGAAAATAGCCGGCAAATCCCATCGAGCAAATGATTGTCAGCTCTTCACGCAGACGAAGCTCATAGGCAGCTGGTAGTATCTGGCTCGGTCTTTCCCGCAATCTGGCAGCCAATCCATCCAGCGCCAACCGCTCCAGATACGTTTCACGTGTGAATCCTTCAGGAACGTTGTATTGCGGAAGATGTGTCTTATTGAGCGCGAGTTGGAGATCGCAGTTGTCCGCAATTCGACAAGTATTGGTGACGGCATTGGGGAATTCGATAAAGGCCGACGTCACTTCCTCCGTCGATTTCACATAAAGCTGATCCGTATCGAACTTCATGCGATTCGGGTCGCTGATTGTCTTGCCGGTTTGCAGGCAGAGCATCAGCTCATGCGGGCGGAAATCTTCTTTCTTGAGGTAGTGGCAATCGTTGGTGCCGACGAGAGGGATCTCCATGTTCTTGGCGATCTCGAGTAGGCCACTATTCGCCACTCGCTGGTGGTCCAACCCGTTCGCCTGCACCTCCAGGTAGAAATGTTCCTTTCCGAATATTTCTTGAAACTCTCCCGCCACAGCCATGGCGCCATCCATGTCCTTTTGGCCAATAAGGTACGGGATCTCGCCGCTCAAGCAGCCGGAGAGGGCAATCAACCCCTCATGGTGTTCTTTTAGAATTTCTTTATCCATCCGTGGCTTATAGTAGAACCCTTCAAGATATGCTTTACTGACTAACTTGATCAGATTCTGGTAGCCGGTCAGATTTCGAGCCAGGAGGATCAGGTGATAGTAGTCGTTGTTCGCAAGGCCGCTGTCTTTGGCCGCTAAGCGACTGCCAGGCGCCATATAGGCTTCACAACCGATGATGGGTTTGATGCCTGCATCTTTGGCTTTGCGGTAGAACTCGATGGCCCCGAACATGTTGCCATGGTCGGTCATGGCCACGGCAGGTTGACCAAACGCTTTGATCTGTTGGACTAGCGGCTCGATTTGATTCGCGCCGTCCAGGAGACTGAACTGGGTGTGGAGATGAAGGTGCACGAAGGATGACGCCATGCGAGATTTTAGGAGGGCGGGGAAGGTGAAGTCAAACGGGAGGGGATGGAGGCTGATGATCTTCTGTGCTCGCGCAACGCGCGGTCGCGGACTCCCCTCGTTGGACGCGCGCAGTGGAAGATCAATCAGCCCCCATCCCTAAAGAGGTAACGAGCGAGCTTGGAGGGAGCATTATAGAAATGTGCTCGCCTGGGACATGAGCGCGTCTCGACGCGCTCAGGGTTGGGTGGGTGAGAAAGTGCGCGCAATCGAGGATCGACCAGGCTACCCTCCTGTGAAAAGGGGAGAGGGGGGCGGGAGAATAGGAGCAAGCAGGACCACTGGGATGGTCTCCGTGCTCGCGCAACGCGCGGCCTTCCCTCGACTCAGCTCGGGACCCTGAGCCTGTCGAAGGGCAGAAGGCCCTCGTTGAACGCGCGCAGTAAAGGGCAGCCTCGCCACTCCCCTGAAATGAGATGGAGGGAATCGGAAAGCGGTTGATTGGAGGTCTGCATGTCTTGGGAAGTGCGTGAGGAGCTTTCTTTGCTCCCGGAGCGCGCACCCTCAGAAGGGTCTCGCTCGACGACCAGAGCCAAAAACTCCTCACGCTCTTAAACCGGGGCGAGACGCTTAGAAACATCTGGACCTAGCGTCGGCCTGTAAAGTGGTGGGTGGACGATTGCCCGGTCTCCCATTCGATTCCACTGGAACCCCCGATGGCGATCGCCATGCGCATCACCTGATGCGAGGCCGACCCACTTCGGTCTTCTGTCGTGCCGCCACAGCCGTTCTCCATCGTGCGGCGCTCGCCCACCAGATGAATGTCACGAGTGCCATAATTACCAAGATGATCAGGTCCATACGGTCCTCCCTCTAACTCTCGTTGATAGTGTGGGAAGCCCTGCGCTCCGGGATCCGGAGTGCAGGGCCAGCCCACTGAGACCAACGGTCTGGTTTAGTACGGGATCACGTGCAAGCAGTCCTTGCTCTCGTTGTTCCAGACCACATCGCACAGGTTCGACATGCGTGCCACAATCTGTGCCGCCACGCCGCCCGTCCCGCCGAACAACCCGCACCAGCCCAAGGTCACAAAGCCCCAGTGCAACGGGGCGGCGAAGAGTTCATCGACAAACCAGAAGGCATGGCCCCACTCATTGAGGCCCACGTTCGGGAGAATCATCATCGGGCCCACAATCGCCCCCACCAACGGGAACGACACGGCCTTGCTGAACTGCGGCAACCGCGTCATCGCATACAGGTAGCTCGACACACCGCACGTGATGTACAGCGGGAACGTGAAATAGAATGCAATGATATGGCTCGCGGTGAAGCTCGTATCGCGGATGATCACCTGATGCCATGAGGCGTCCTGCTCCAGCGTATAACTGCCGGCCCAATAGACCCCGAACACGTAGATCGCCAGCCACATCATCCAATAGAAATACCGCTTCAGCTCGGTCTTGGGATCCACATTGGCGACGTTGCGATCCCGCGTCTGCCAGATCCACCCCAGGGTGGCCGCCGAGAAGATGATGTTGGAAATCACGTTAAACCGCCACAGGCCCATCCAGACGGTCTCGAACTCCGGCGTCATGGAGTCCAAGCCGTGGGAATACCCGAAGACACGCTGAAAGACGACTTCGGCGCCCACCGCCCCCAACATTGCAAACCAGCCGACCTTGAGGGGCCTGGAATCGTACCAGAGCGACATATCATAGCCGCTCTTGTCGCTACCCCCCCATGTGGTTGTACTCGCCATACCCTGACCTCCTTGTTAAGTGATTGAGACCCACTGCTTATTACCGGAGAAAAATTCTCCGACGGAACATTGCTACTATTGCCACCGTTTGATCTGCGTGGCGGGAGATTAGCGGATACAGTTTCTTGATGTCAAGTAGAATATCCAGGGTGAAAGCCGCATCCTTCTCCCATGCAATATGCGTGCGAATGACTATGCACTTAACTCCAGTTTCGTCCCCTAAAATACAGAGTTCTAGGAGGTACTTGCAACCAGTCTTGAGTAGGGGGCAGGCTCAATGACAACAGCCTGCGCGACAAGTTTGTAGAATAGTTGCCAACGGTCTCTGGAGGTTCGACGGTTAAACCGAACAGTGAATTCATTGAGATAACAATCTAGTTGTTCACGGGACAAGGCACCTTGGTGCGTACTCACCAGCCAGCGTTTAAATAAGGAGGCTACTCGGTGCACGCGAGGCAGCAAGGCCGGCGCTGTTTTGCCGCTGGTGTTGATTAAGCGGGGTCGGTGTTTGAAGCCTTTCTGCTTCAACCCCGCATAGGCCTTCCATCCGTCTGTAATGACTATGGAGCCTGGTTCAACGACGTGTTTCACGAAGGCGATAAGCTGACTTGGAGAGGCGGAGGAAATTCGGCGTAGCCGGATGCGGCCAACCCCTTTCCCATCGATCTGCGTGGCGATTGCCACGAGGGCTTTGCTTTCTAAGCTCCGGCGGCTTCCTCCCGCTTCAATGCGTCCCATCTGTATTTCGTCCACTTCAACGTGGCTTCGCAATCTGTCCCAATCCGGCAGTATCAATGCGCGTCGCAGTTTCTGTAGCCACGACCATGCCGTTCTGTAACTGCCGATTCCCAGGAGTCGTTGTAGTCCCAACGCACTGAGGCGTTGCTTCTGATCAGTCATCCACCACATCGCGCGGAACCAGTCCTGTAATGGAAGGCGGGTTCGATGGAAGATCGTTCCTGCCGTGACCGAAGCTTGGTATCCACATCGGCGGCACATCAGGAGGCATCTCGTGGTGGTCCAACTGCCACTGGTTGTGCACTGAGGGCAACAGAACCCAGTTGGCCACCGCAGCTGAGCCAGGTAGGCACGGCACGCACTTTCAGTGGCAAAGCGTTGTTCGAACTTAACGAGGGCTCGCATGTAATCCTCCATGGTGCGACTCTGGAACAATTGGGCATGCTGGAGTTAAGTGCATAGGTTATTCGCGGACAAGCAATATACAAAAATGCATTGGAAATCAAGTGCCGGTATCGTGCATCCATGTGTGAGACAACATCCTGGCAGGCACGGTCGTGGTCTGCCCAACCACGTGGGCTGATATACATAAACAGTTGGAGTGAAACAGCTCAAGGGACATCAATCCTTGATGATCCCGAACACAAGGATTGTACAAGCGTGCCAGGCTTGGGGTATCGGGGCCTATTGACTCCCACTAGTGTCCGGTTAAAAATCAAACAGAATCATTTGGTTATTGGGTGGTGGCGCAATGGTTCCGGTCGTGTCAGGCTGCAAGGCGCCTGAAATAAGGGTTTTCTCGAAAATCGAGACCGACAATATCTGTAACAACGTGTAGAGCGAGGCAGTGAGGTGGAGCTCCTTTTTGACGATGGCAATCAGCACGTAGGTGGACACGGCGCACCAGATTTGCGTCTTCACCGCGTTCTCGCTCGTGCCCAGAAAGCGCGTGATGCGCAGATGTTGTTTGCTCCATTTGAAGAACAACTCCACTTGCCAACGACTCTTGTACAATGCGGCAATGGTCAATGGCGGCAGTGTCGTGTTGTTGGTCAGAAATACCAGCATCTTGCCCGACACGGGGTCGTTGTATCGGATGCGTCGCAGATGTTCGGGATAGTCCTTGGACACGTAAAAACCGTTGAGCCGAATCGACTGATCGCAGATCACTCCCGTGCTTCGGTCGGTCTTGGTCGAGTACACACGCTGTGCGTCCATAACGCGTGTGGCGCGAGTCACAAAGAACGCGCCTGCCTGATGCAGCTTGAAGAGTCGGCTGAAGTCCAGATAACCCCGATCCATCACGTAAAACGCCCCCGCTTCGATGGGCAAGATATCGAGCACCTTGACGTCGCCCATCTTGCCATCGCTGATGTGAATGAAGGCCGGGATCGCGCCACGCAAGTCCAGCAGCGTGTGCATCTTCACCGCCGCCTTGGCGCTGCGAAACGGTGCCCAATCGAACAGACTCAAACACAGGTCGATCGTAGTCGAGTCCAGCGCGTAGACCGTCGCATCGAGCTCCAGCCCGGTCGGCTCCTTGGCGTAAAGATCGCGGGCACGCAGAATCAAGCGCATCGCCAAGGCGTGATAGATGTGCCAATCGCGCTGGTTCAGTGCGTCCGAGAGCGTGGATCGGGCAGGAATACCGCTCAAGCCCATGTGAAACAGTTTGCTTTGGTTGGACGCCAAGCAGGATTCGATGTCGCGCAAAGACTCGCGCCACGTCAATTGCGAGAACGCCATCACGCGAAACAAATCGGCGCAGTCCAAGGTGCGCACTCCCGCATCTCCGTCGTGGCGGTCGATGATGCGTCCAAAGGTCTTCCACGGAACGTACTCCATGACTTGCGCAAACAGTGTCTTGCCCACGTTCATACTGCACTCCAGGTTTGTCAAACCCGGAATGATCGCAAATGCTCAATCTGAAATTCAAATCGTGGACACCCATGAAGCTCTTGAAACCCTTATCAATGTTGACGTTGCCGCCGACACGTCTCAATTTAACCGGACACTAGTGATTGACTCCATTGAATTATCAGGGGAGTGACCGAGGGAACGTGCGCTCGCAATCCGTTCGCTATTACGGTCGATGTTCACGTGGAGACTTAGTGGACGTGATCGTCTGGCGGCGGCCGAATTTCCTTTTCCCTGTTGAGTTGTTCGATTTGTCGCGTCAATTCTGCGATATCTGCCCATCCAGATCCATCCACCGCAGGGAGCCAGCGTGCCCGTAAATAGCCGTAACGATCTATGAGAAACTCCATATGATTCGGTGTTGTCCCTTCGCCGGCCAGATCGGGATTACTAAGGGTTCTGCGGAATAGCGCGTAGCTGCGCGCTATTTCTGGTGCTCCTTGCGTTGTTACCTGGAAAGGGGTGGCTGCAGTGATTGCCGTCAGGTCTTGCGGTTTGAGATCATTGAGGGGCACCGCGAGTATCACGGTATCGGCGGTGCGTAGGGCGGCATCAGCCTGCCTCAACTGACTGAGTCTCGCCTGTGACTCCGGCCATGAAAATAGAACCAGTAAAATCGCTTTCTGCCGGCGGAAATCCTTCAAGGTGCCGCTTGTTCCGTCATGTGTGGAATAGGAGAAGTTCTGTGGAGCCATGTACGGTTGATTGGGGGCGACATAGGGGTTGATGAGGCGCGCTTGATAGCCACGGGAGGTGGCATGGAGAAAGTTCACCAGGTCCCAACGATCCTCTTCCGAAAGTTTGTCCGCAAATGCCGGCATGCCGGTACCGGGAATACCGTGGGTCAGCCAGTGGAAAAAATCCCCTGCGGTATGCTTGGCCGTGTGCGGTTCTGTGAGCAGATCCACCGGCGGGATTGTGAAGGTTTTGGCCAAAACGCCATTGCCCTTGGCTTGGGGGCCATGGCAGGGTACGCAGTTTGCGGCGAATAGCGCCGCGCCGTTGGCAACGGAAATGGTATCGAACGGGACCGGTGTCTTCCGGTAGGTTTCTGGAAAAGCCTGAGTGGCAAGAGGAGGCAGCGCCGCAGCCAGGGCGCAGACCGCCAGTATGGCGGGGATGGCAATGCGCCACTTCGTCTCCCAGCGTTTGGACCGACCGAGGACAACCGCCCCAACTGCCAAGATGAGCAGCATGACTCCGACCGCTGTGCCGATCATCATGCCTACCCCTCCCCAGGTGGCGTCGATGGAGAAGCGGAATGGATAGGGCCAGTCTTCAATAACGGTATGCTTCCCTGGCACGGCGTTCGACAACAGGGTTGCTGCCAATACCAGTGCTGACGCGAGCAGGACTTCGAGCGTGACCCATTTTCGAAGCTTTCGGCCACTGGACTCAGCTACATCCTGAGGCTGGCTGAGCGCCGGCAGCCAGGCGAGGCGTGCGCGCGCGGCGATCACGAGAATCACCGCGAGCAGCATGAGCTTGGTATTGAGAAGCCAGCCCCAGCTTGTCGCGACCAATGAGGCATAGCTCGTGTCCACCATGCGATCGGTCACGATGATGCCTGTGGCCACGACCGCGATCATCACGGGCAACGCGATCTTCGAGAAATGTTTTAGGGTCTGGATACTCGACCGATCGGCCTCCTCGCGAGTTCGCCCATCGGTCACGGTGAACAGGACAGTGAGAAAGGCAGGCAACCCTCCAAACCAGACGCTCGCCAGAACGGTATGCAGTGCGTAAGGTAGAACGGATATCACGGATAGTTCATCTGCTGCAGAGTGGCTTGCGAATGATCCAGCAGCCAGCGTGAGCGCCGCGACGGTCGCGTACAGCACATACTGCCAGCGTGCCCACGATGAGAACCGGACGTAGAGCGCCACTCCGAACACGAGAAGTGCAAGGCCAGCGCGTACCATCCAAACGAGCCCTATGCGGGTTTTTTGTAAGAGATCTAGCCAGGCTCCCGGACGCCAGGCATTTTCGGCCACGCCTGTGGCTTGCGCGGTCGTGGTGGCCAGCAAGCCAACCAAGCCCACCAGAAGCGTGACCGACAGCCACGGTAACACTCGATTTAGGCGGGCGAGCCAAGGGGAGTCGAGCGCAGTATTCGTGCGAGCGGCAATCGCAAGAAAGACGCAGCCGCCGACCAGGATCATGTTGGACGCAAGCTGCAGCCAGCGAAACAGCGCGCCGATGACCTCGATCATTTCTTTTGCACTTTGCCCTTTACGGAGAAGTCGAAATACGACTCCACCACATGACCATCAACCGACAGCACCCGAAACTTTACTGAATACTTTCCAGGCGTCAACTCCGGCAACGGCAGGACGATGGATTTCCGGTCCTCTGGAGCCAGTTTTGGTTTGACCTCGGTGACAGGATGCTTCTCGGCGTCGAGTACGATCAGCGATGCGTAGTCGCCTTCAATCTCTTCGTTGAACCAGAGTTGCACCTGCGCCGGCGCTTGGGCAAGAACAGCCCGGCGTGGCGGCTCTGCCTTGACCAGCATTGAATGTGCCAGCACTGGAGCGGCATGCGCGCACAGCACCATTGCCACCGCTGTGCCAGCCAGGATGCGCTTGAGTGCGTAAACTGCCCATGGTTTCATCGGAGCTCCTTCTTGTTGCTGCTGCTGAACCGGGGTGCAGCAACCCGTCATGTGGCCACCTGTCTCGACACATTCTACTCCTGAGACCGGATGGCTGCTTGCCTAGGAAACGGTGCTCACCGGGGACTTGCGACGACCTCGCATGATAAAGAAGATCGCTGCTCCAGCGGCGAGTATTGCGACTGGGACGATGACCATCATGTAGTGCATCAAGTGGGAAACGACTCCCCCTTCTCCGACCGAAATTGGGAATCGCGCGACATGTTCTTCCTTGCCGCGAACGGTGATGATCCCGATGAATTTGCCAGGCTGGCTGAAGCTATGTTCGAAATTGATGAATCCCCCTGTGTAGACTTTGGCCGGCAGGTGCACGACTGTGATGGCCTGAAGGTCCTGTTCCGAGCCCGTATCCTTGATGACCCGAATCTCGACGGGCATCGAGCGGAGCTCCCCTTCGATAAAATCGAGCACGACCACGGTGCGGCCGGTTGACGGAATATCCCCGCAGAGTTCCTGCCTATCTGAAGTGTCAGGCTGATATTCGGTCAGGTGCATACCGTAGGGCCCAAACTTCAGTATGCAGAAGTTTTTGTCTAATTCATGAAAGTGCTGGGCCTGTGCGGACAGTGGAACTCCGATTGCCAGCATCACGCTGAACACAATGACTGCTTTCAAAAGACATCGCAAAGACATCATCAGTATCCTTCTCGTAGTAATTAGCCGCCTTCAAATATTCTCGTTAAACCAGAACCGCGCTTGCGCCTGCACCACGGGGTTGCTGGCCAGCCACCTAGGAAACAGTCTTGCTAGAAGTATTGCCGCGTCCTCGCATGGTAAAAAAGATGATCGCCAGGATCACTGCAACTCCTGCGAACGCAATCAAGAAGTAGCTGGGGGGCAACCAAATTTTTGTTTCCCCTACCGAGAATGGGAATCGCGAGACATGCTTATCACCCACAGTCACGAGGCCAATGAATTTGCCGGGCTGGTCGAAATTATGTTCGAAATTTACCGAGCCGGCGGGGTATACCTTGGGCGGCAGGTGCAAGACCGTGATGGCCTGTAGGTCTTTCTCCGACCCCGTATCCTTGATGATTCGCACCTCGGTGGGCATCGGGCGGAGTTCATCTTCCATATAATCGAGCACCACGACTGTGCGACCGGTCGCCGGAATATCTTCGCAGAATTCCTTATTGCGCGTGTTGTCCGGCTGGTAGCCGGTAAAGTGCATGTTATACGGGCCGATCGTAAGTCTGCACATATCCTCGGCCAGTGCCAACCCTCCGTGAGCCTGGGCCTGCGAGGAGAAGAATGGCACCCCGATTGCCAACATCAACATGCACAAACCGAAAGGTTTGAGTAATTGCTTCACCATTGCCAGAATCCTCCCTCTCGAATATTGAATCATGTGCACACGGGCCGGAACGCTCGGCTCCCTATGAACGGAGGACTGCCCACCAATTGCGTACCCGCTTCGATCGTAGGAGCTTGTATAAGAGCCACATTCCCACCAGCACGGCCAGTGCTGGGACAATTTTGGATTGTACCAGCTTCTGATAATCGACCATATGCACTCGCAAGAGATACTGGGGGCGCTTCATCAGATTCTGCTTTTCTGCAGAAATGATAACGGTATAGACGCCTTCAGCCAGCCTGGCTTCGCCCCGGAGTACACCGTCCGGGTGGGTGGTTGGGCGAATATCTGCCACAATCTGATCCTCTGCCTCGTTGCTCCCGTTTCCCTTCACGACTCTCATTCCGACCAGCTCTTTCCGCAGCATCGGGTCGACAAGGTCTACGACCAGAAACGTGTCGCCTTCTTTGGGAATGTCTGTGCAATATTCTTCTTTCAACTCGTATTGCGGCTGATAGGCACTGAGATGGATCAACCTCTCTCCGATCCGGCGCAGGCACGGGTCGTCTTCTCCGCTCGTGGCTCCATGGGCTGCAACGACCTCCGGGTCGTACAATGCGGCAAGAAGCATGAGCACCATAAGGCCTGCACCTGTCATCTGCCTAACCATAAATATGCGGCACCTTCCTGTGTGGGGGCGTGCGATAAAGCCATGCCCCGTATGGCGAATCCATTGCCAGCTCAACGTCTTGTTCCATGACCCGATCTACGGGATCACTATATGATGCCACTAAAGCAGGGCAAGATTCTAGTCCCCCTCGCAATGTATCGTATCTAAAAAACCCTAAAAATGTGTTTCTGTTGGGCTTGTTCGTGTGAGGTTTCGAAAAATTGTCGTGACGCAATGAATTCATGAAGATTCGTTTTTGAACAGGCGATTTGGATAATTCAACACACTGTGAAATCGTCCTACACTCACTTCGAGTTTAAAACGAGGTGTTTGAAGAAGGCAGGCTCAGCAAAGGCTGGCTTTGCAGTCGGTTACTACGAGGTTGGTAAGTTTTTCTCCTGCGTCGAGTTCAAGCGTCAGCCAGGCTAGTCCCGACATCTGTTCTTCTTTGTGGGTTCCTGATCCTTCTTCTATGAGGCTGACGAGATAGTAGCGCCCGGCGGGGATTTTGGTGAACCAGAAATGTCCGGTCGGGTTGGCTCTGGTTGTGCGGAGATAGGGAAACAGCCGTTTCTCTGTCTGGAGCCTGATCAGCGCCTCCTGCGGGCAGTCGGTCGGAGTGCGGGGAGTTGCTGTGGCGTTTTCAGTTGAGGCAGGGGTTTCTGTCGCTGAGCAGGGTGTGGTTCTGACATTGTGGTCGAACCAATAGCGTGTGTAGGGCGTGATAGGAATGAGATGGACTGGAGTACCTGGTTGAGTGATCGCCTTCCCGGAGGGAGATACGAGAAACGCTTGTCCGGTCAGAGTCCCTCGCCCTTTTTGTTTGTACGCGAATAAATCTTTTTCGTTCAGGATGGGTGGCGGTGTGGTCTTGGCAGGAGATGCGGTGCTCGGTTCGACGGCCTGTGCGTAGGTGGAACACAGGCTTCCCAGCAAGAGGGCGATGGCTACGGCACATTGGAGTTGGTTATGCAGTGGCATCGCTGTTACGAAGTCGTAGGTGAGGATGATGACTCTGTTTCATCAGAAGGTAGCGGCGCGGGAGCGGCTTTATGTCTGAGGGCGCGGCCTTTATTGGGGGTCGGGTCGGTGACGATCCCGTAGACTTCACGGCCTTCGTGGCCTTCCGGGAGATATTCCGTGATCGGCAAGCCGTCTTCACGCACAAATAATAGGCAGTGGCAGTATTTGTAGATCTGCATTTCGTCGCAGGCGCACATCCAGCGGCGGAGTTTGGCTTCTGCTGGCTTGTCCTTGTAGAAGTTGCAGGGGCAGAGTGGTTTGCCTAGTTCGTCCACATGCATCGCAAGCCCCTTGACCACAGCTTCGGTGACGGCAGGCATGGGATGCATAGTTGTCCCGCTCTTCTCCGCGAATCCCTTTGCAAACTTCGACATCTTGTCGAGACTCTCTTGTTTGGGCTCGGCCATCGCAACTCCTTTGGCAACAGTCACCGGGTTAAGGGGGCTAGAAGAATGACCTGTGTCGAACGCCGTAGTTTACAAGTGCCAGAGCGTTCTTTACAATCGAGCCCGCATCATTCATGACGGCTTCTGCTGCAATCGCCGATTCGCTGCATGACGGGCCTTCGGCCGACGGGCTCGCCCCTCGCCCCTCGGACCTCAACGTACTGCACAAGTACGCATAGGGGCCTCAGGACTCCGCGCGCCGCTCTCGCAACGCGGCTCCGCGATGTTGCAACGAATCGTCATGAATAATAGGGGTACGTCTTGAACATTCCGTCGGACTAGGAACGAGCATGGAGAGGCTGGATACTCAGAAACAGCTGATCGCCAAGTTGGCGGAGGAACTGGGGTTGGCCACGGGCCAGCGACTGGTGTCGAGTCTTGCCGGCTCCACGACGGAGCCGAACCAGGTGGACGGTATCTCTCTGTTGCTGGATGAATTGATGGAGGTCTCCCCAAAAGTAGCTCGTGCCGCCATCGAAGCGTTTCCTGATTTACAACAGCGGGGCTGCCTTAGCGATGCGGTGGCCTGGCTGGATCTGGGAATTGTGTTGGCCGAATCCTCCGGTGCGATCGGACTGAAGTATTTCAAAGAGAGTCCGCTGGTTCTGGGAATGATCGAGCCATTATCGGTTCGATCGGTGGTGCTGAATAGGGCTCTGGAGTTAGCCGAGCGCGATGCGAATGTTGCGCTGGAGTTTCTCCGCATCTCACCGGATATGGTCAGGGTGATTCCATCGGATCAGCTCGAGGCCTGGTTGGAAATCGGGCTTGAGCTGACGCAAGTCGATTTTGTCGTGGCACTGGAGTACATTCGCCAACTTCCCGCTGTGGCCCGAGTGTTGCCGATCCAGCAGGCCAGAGCGTGGGCGATGCTCGGGTTGAAACTGATTTCCCGGAATAGTCTTGGCAAGACGGACTATTTGGGAACCGTCGAATTCCTCCGCACCAGCCCCCTCATTCTCGGCGATCACGAAGATCTCTCGGTGCGGGCCAAGGTCATCACGGTTGGGTCGCTCCTGGCCGAACGTGATCCTGGGGCCGGCATTGCTTGGTTATCGGAGTCGCCGCGCCTGTTGCGTGTTGTGCCACATGAAGGCGGGCGATTAAAAATATTACAGTACGGGGCGCTGGTAGCAGAGTGCGACGCAGATACGGCGCTGGCCTATTTGCGGCGTGCGCCTGAATTGGTCAGTGTGATCGGCGAGTCTGCTGAAGCCATGGCTCGCTTCGAGGCCTGGTTTACTGCCGGGATGGAAGTTCTGGCTTACAGTGTCGAAGGAGCCAGAGCCTACTTTGCGCTGGAGTCGCAGAAGGCACTGACGTCGGTGGAGGCGGCGTTAAGCGGAGTGCCGCTTCGGCAGGTAGCCCGTACTGTGAAGCTCTTCGTGCAGGGGCTTTGCGGAACGGATCTGACGATTCAGGCGCTCCCTGATTCGCTGAATCAGGAGATGTCGGTGCGGGCCACCGTGAGCCAAGACGGGCGCACCATCTCACTGCCGGCGCTCCTCCGTCGCTATTCCACGGCTGAGGAGAATACGCGCTTGTACCTGGTGATGGCGGCACACGAAGCGGGGCATGTGGAGTTCGGAACCTACCGGCTGACCCTTGAACCGTTCGAAGACTTGGTCTTGGCTCTGCGCCAGAAGTATGGCAAGTCGAAGGACGCTGCGCCGGACACCTTGGCGGCGTTGTTTCGGCTGTATCCCCATCCGGGATTGATTCAGGATTTGTGGATGCTTGTAGAAGATGCGCGGGTGGAGTTTCTGCTACAGCGAGAGTACCCGGGACTTCAACGTGACTTGCAGCGATTGGCGTTGGAGGCGGTTGCGACAAGGTCGCTGACACATGGGTTGACGGTCAAAGAGCTTGTTGTCGATCAATTGCTCCAGCTCTCGACCGCTGCCTCGCAGCCCGTCGCCATTCACGAAGCCATCAAGGATGAGATTGCCGTCCTCTGGCCGATATGCCAGACGATTCTTTCTCCAGCCGCAACGGCGGAAGAGGCTGTACGCGTGGCCCATGCCCTCTATGTTCGGCTCGAGGAGTTGCTGGCACCAAAGGGCGCGATGATCCAAGCCGATACGAAGGATGAGGCATTAGAGGAACTGGGTGTTGGTCCATCAGCGTCCGAACAGACGGGTGAAGACTATCGCCCTGTCACGAATTGGGTCTATCGTGGGGCTATGAAACCTGAGTTCATTCGTCAGCCTGACCAGAATGAACGGGTATCGGACGAGCAGAAACAATCGGCGGACATTGAGCGAATGGCGAGTGCAGCCGACGGGGCTCAGGAGTCATCTGCACAGGGTCAACGGAATCGAGAAGCATTACACACAGAAACCGAGAGTGACCGGCTTGCCGGTGGGCGACAGTGGCCCTCTCATGTGGAAGAACTCTTGGCCTTGAAAGTGGAGCAGCCGGCGCCGACCGATCATGCAGGGATTGGCGATCATACGGTGCGGTATCCGGAATGGGATCAAGGGATTGATGACTATCGCCTTAACTGGTGTTGCGTCATTGAGCGGGCGGCGGAAGAGGGGAGCGGGGATATCGTGGGGGCCACACTGAGTGCGCATGGGAGTGAAGTCTCGGCCCTTCGACGATTTTTCGAAGGTCTGAGGCCGCCAGGGCTGCGGCGTGTGTCGGGCCAAGCTGACGGTGATGATCTCGATGTGGACGCGGCGGTTCGTCTGTGCGCTGAGCGGGCGGCGGGAGCAGATCTGTCGGACAGAATTTTTGTGAGGCGGGAGAGAAAAGAACGGGATGTCGCCGCTGCGTTTCTCGTTGACGTGAGTGGGTCAACCAGCCGCCAATTGGACAGTGGCCGTCGTGTCATCGATCTGGAGAAAGAGGGGCTGGTGCTCTTGTGTGAGGCGCTCGAAGCGGTTGGAGATCACTATGCACTCTACGGCTATTCGGGCCAAGGCCGCGGGCAAGTGGATTTTCTTGTGATCAAAGATTTTGACGATCGGTTGAGTGGGAAAGCGGCGCAGCGTTTGGGTGGACTGGCTCCTATGCGGCAAAACCGTGATGGGGCGGCTATTCGCCACGCCACAGCCAAATTGCTGGAGCGAGAGGCTCGGACGCGGTTGCTCTTTCTTATCAGCGATGGGCGTCCGCTCGACGACGGCTATAAAGACGAGTACTCGCTGGAAGATACCAAAGTTGCGTTACGGGAGGCGCGCCAGCGAGGAGTGCATCCGTTCTGTATCACGATCGATCGGGAAGCCGATAGCTATGTTCGAAGAATGTATGGAGACGTGCAGTTTGCGGTCATCGATCATCTTGAAGCGTTACCGATGCAACTGCCGCGGATCTATCAGAGATTAACAACGTAAAAGGTGAAATGTGAAAGGTAAAAAGAGGAGGAAGGGTAACGGAGCAATCTGGAACCAAACATTTCACGTTTGACGTTTCACCTTTTACGAGAGACAGAAGATGGCAAACGAAACTGAACGACCAACCGTACCGCCTTGGCTGCACAAGTTGTTTACGGGACATCAGTATCCTTACGTCCGTCGGTTGGCGAAGTTTGCCCAGCCTATCAAACCGGGAGAAGATCGCCAGGAGCCGTCGAAAGATTTGATTGAGGCCAAGTTTTGGGAAGTGTATCCCCGCTGTTGGGCCAAGATTCTTCAAGAAGTGAAAGTAGGGATGATCGTGGTCTTTCACGACCTTGGGGAATATCCCGCCGGAGGGTATCAAGAATTGGTCGATGATCCGGACGCGTTTCTGGCAAAGACGTATGGCAAGAAGAAAATCAAAGTTAATTTCTATGATGGGGATAATTTCGTCTGCACGATCAACTTTAAAGTCGCAGGCTGGACGGAGCATGAACACTGAGGAGTTCTGAATGATGAGTTTTGAGTTGCGGAGCGAATAGAACAACTCAGCACTCCGAACTCAAAACTGGACCGGAGGGATGATGGGGAGACCGAAGATTACGGTGGTGGGTGCAGGGAACGTCGGAGGCACGACGGCGCAGCGGTTGGCCGAGAAGGACGAGTACGAGGTGGTGCTCGTCGATATTGCCGAGGGCGTCCCGCAAGGCAAGGCGCTCGATATCACACAGGCTGGGCCAGTCTGCGGCTATAGTACCCGCGTGGTGGGTACGAACGGCTATGATGAAACGGCTGGCTCGTCAGTGGCGGTGATCACATCCGGAATCCCGCGCAAGCCCGGGATGAGCCGTGACGAGTTGTTGGCCACGAACGCGAAGATCGTGAAGTCAGTCGTGTCTGCGCTGGTGTCTCGATCGCCGAACATCATTCTGATTCTCGTCACCAACCCGCTTGATGCCATGGTCCATGTGGCGCGTCGCGTGAGTGGATTGCCGAAGTCGCGGATCTTGGGTATGGCGGGAGTGCTCGATTCCGCCCGCATGCGTGCCTTTATCGCCGCGGAATTGAGTGTGTCGGGTTCTGACGTGGCGGCGATGGTATTGGGCGGACATGGCGATACGATGGTGCCGTTGTCACGACACACGATGGTCAAGGGGAAGCCGGTCTCGGAGTTGATGTCGAAGGACCGGTTGGAGGCGGTGGTGAAGCGGACACGCGAGGGGGGCGCTGAAATCGTAGGCCTGTTAAAAACGGGCAGTGCGTTCTATGCGCCGTCAGCCTCGGCGGTCGATATGGTCGAGGCGATCATGAAGGACCAGAAGCGGGTGGTGCCCTGTGCGGTGCTCTGCGAGGGCGAGTATGGATTGCAGAATGTCGTTGTTGGGGTGCCGGTTAAGTTGGGCCGAGGCGGGGCGGAACAGATTGTCGAGTATGAGTTGACGGCGGAGGAGCAAGCGGCATTAGAAACTTCTGCCAGTGCGGTGCGCGAGCTCTGTGCAGCAGTTGACCGCCTCATGGTCTGAAAAGCCGGCCAAGCGGGAGACACCAATCGACCTGCTTGGTGAAAATGGATTTCGGTAGGCCGATCATCATGTCGACGAGTGACAGACTTGGTTGCTTGACAGGAGAAGAGGGCCTACAGTACAGAGAGCCACCTTATAATAGCGCACTAAACGAGGAGATATTATGAAATTTCTTGAGAGTCCGATGCAGACGATAGCCGTAGGGTTTGGGCTCGCTATGATGTTGATCATGGGGTATCTGGCTATGGTCGGCATTGCGGTCGGTGATGCCGATTGGTTTGGCCTATTGCTCCGGTGGGTCCATTTCCTAGCAGGAATCGTGTGGATCGGGTTGCTGTATTTCTTTAACCTGGTCAATGCGTCGTTCTTGAAGAGCTTGGATGGTCCTACGAAGAACATCGTGATTCCCAAGCTGATGCCTGCCGCGCTCGGCTGGTTCCGTCATGGTGCCACCGTTACGGTGCTCGCAGGAATTGTGCTGTATCTCTACATGTATCAAAGAGGCGGAACCGGGGCGATTGCATTGGGAATCGGCGGCTTATTGGGTATCATCATGATGGCCAATGTTCACGCGATCATTTGGCCGAACCAACGAAGGATTATTGCGGCCGTGACGGCAGCAGCTCAGGGGACTCCTGCGCCGCCGGAAATGGCCCAGTGGGGTAGGACCGCGCTCCTTGCTTCACGGGTCAACTTTATGTTGTCGATCCCCATGCTGTTATTCATGGGGGCTGGCAGCCATCTCAGGTAAGATGCTGTACAACTACCGGCGGGAAAGCCCGCCGGCAAGTCCATCCATCTCTTCCGTTTCCATTCTTCAACGCCGCTGTATGTAGTTCGGGGGCCATATGGCCGGTTCCATGATGGGGCAGTGGCCCTAAGTCATTGAGATTCAGGCCTATTGCCCCGTCATTACCTTGACGAATACCGGCCAGGCACTTTATAGTATCGCTCCATTCATCGAAGCAAACTGGTCAGGAAGGGCGCATGACGACTGCGACAGAACCGCGGGTTCTCCAAACGCTTGATGGCGCTCCATGGGATATCGAGGCCTACCGGAAGATCGGGGGCTACGAGGCATGGGAAAAGTGTGTCAAAGAGTTGAGCGCGACCGACATCGTGAATCAACTAAAAAAAGCTGGCCTGCGCGGGCGAGGGGGGGCGGGTTTTCCCACGGGTATCAAGTGGGAAAAGGTTCTGAATCATCGGGTGAAAGAACATTATTTTGTCTGTAATGCCGGCGAACATGAGCCAGGGACGTTTAAGGATCGTTATTTACTCAAGCAGGCGCCACACCAACTTATCGAAGGCTGTCTCATTGCCGCTTACACGGTGCAAGCGAAGGCGGCCTTTATCTATGTGAACCATGAGTACCACGAAGAACGCGAGAATCTGAAGAAATCTTTGGCACAGGCGAAGGCTCATGGGTTCTTGGGCAACAATATTCTGGGGAGCGGTGTAGATCTCGACCTGCAAGTTTTTGAAGGCCACGGTAGCTACGTGGCTGGTGAAGAAACAGCGATGCTCGAATCGATGCAAGGGCGTCCGGCGATGCCGAGACAGAAACCGCCTTTCTATCCTACAGACTTCGGCCTCTATGGGAAGCCGACGTTGGTCAATAATGTCGAAACGTTGTGCAATATTCCCCGGATCCTTCTGAAAGGTGTCGAGTGGTTCACGCAGGTCGGCACGGAAAAGTGCCCGGGCACGATGATGTTCTCTCTGAGCGGTGCTGTGAATCGGCCTGGCGTATACGAAATGCCGATGGGCACGACAATCCGTGAACTTGTGGATACATGCGGTGGAGGGGTGCCGGGTGGGCGCAAGGTCAAGGCGGTGTTCCCCGGTGGACCGGCGTTTTCGATGGTCACCACCGATCAGCTCGACCTGTCGATGGATTTCGATTCGTTGAAGAAAGCAGGAACAGGACTTGGATCGGCTGGCGTGATCGTGGTCGATGATGCGACATGTATGGTGGCCCTGACGCTCAAGTTCTCAAATTTCTTCAAGGCTGAGAGTTGCGGGCAGTGTCCGCCCTGTCGAATGGGGACCATTAATCTCGCTGCGCTGATGACGAAGATCGAGCAGGGAGAGGGGACGGAGAAAGATATGGAGAGTCTCCTCCAGCTCTGTGGATTTGTGAAGGGGACGGGCTATTGTACACTGGTAACTGGGGCTGCCGTGTTGGTTCAGAGCAGCATAAAACTGTTTCGCCACGAGTTCGAAGAACATATCCGATTGCAGCGCTGTCCTTATCAGCCTTGACGGTCGGCGCCACGGTGCATTGAGGAGCGAATTACGATGCCGCATGTGACGTTTCTTCTTCCTGAATGCAGGAGTGGAGAGGTTGAGATCAATACGTCGCTGTTGGAAGCGTCGAAGCTGCTCGGGTGTCGGTTGAATCACGATTGTGGTGGGAATGCTTCCTGCACCACCTGTCGGGTCGAGGTGCAGATGGGTGTCGAGAACCTGTCTGACATTGACTTCGATGAGCAAGATCTTCTTGATCGGGAAGCCCTCAGCGAGCCCTGGCATCGTCTTGGATGTCAAGCCAAAGTGCTCGGAGACGTGGTTGTTCGGGTGCCGGATGGCAAGTGGGTTGCACCCACGATGACGCAGTCAGAGTCGCAGGGTCTTGAAATCCAGTAAAGAGATGTTACACTAAATCATTCCAGGCAGGTCTTTGAAGGACGGCTTGGCCACAACGAGGAGGATTACCATGCTGACGATTACACCGGTGGCAGAACAAAAGATCAAGGAATTGATGGTCGAGGAGAAGGATATCGTCGGCCTGCGCGTCTATGTCAAGGGCGGCGGGTGCCATGGATATCAATACGGGATGGCCTTCGAGTCGAAAATGGGAGACGACGACACCGTGGTGGAAAAGGGCATCGTGAAGGTCATCATGGATTCCCAGAGTGCTCCGCTTCTTCAGGGTGCCGAAGTCGATTACGTGGACAGCCTCCAAGGGTCCGGGTTCTCGATCAAGAATCCGCAAGCGAAGACGACGTGTGGTTGTGGCAGCTCCTTCAGCTCCTAATGAACGTGCGTGGCAAGCGTGTGAGTCAGTCGGTTGCGTGAGTAACAGGGGAAGCCAGGATTGTTCGAATACCGCGGCAATCCTGGCTTCTCTATTTCTGCACCGGATATGAGCTGGATGTACGATGGGACAGGCAAGTGTCACGCGGCGATATCGGTTCTGCGCCGCGCATCGACTGCACACGGATGATCTGTCACCCCAGGAAAACCTGGCTGTGTTTGGGAAGTGCAATAATCCCAATGGACACGGCCATAACTATGTGGTGCTGGTAACCGTAAGGAACAGGGTGCAGACTGAGGCTGGAGGAGGTGTGGACCTCGGTCGGCTGGATCAGATTGTGGGAGAACACGTCATCACGCGATTCGACCATTGCGACCTCAATCAAGATCCTGAGTTTGCCGATCGCACCACGACGGGAGAAAATTTGGTGATGCTGATCTGGGATCTGCTAGTCCCGTGCCTTCCAGATGGGCAACTGGAGAAGGTCGGGCTCATTGAAACACGCGACAACTATTTCGAGTATGCGGGGGCGACGAATCAAGCCCTGGTGCTTAGAGAGGGGCGTCATGGCTAAGCAAGGAGTCAAGCGGCAGGGCCGGCAGCCGGTCGAAGATATCAACGGGAGCGGCAGGCCGGCAGATCTGGCTGTGCTGCAATCCCTGGTGACAGAGATGTTGCTTGCCATCGGCGAAAAGCCGGGCCGGAACGGGCTGCTCAAGACTCCGGAGCGGGTCGCCAAGGCCTTCGCCTTCATGACCCAGGGCTATCATCGCGACATCGATCATCTCCTGAATGGCGCCCTCTTCCCAATCGAGTACGATGAGATGGTGATCGTGAAAGACATCGACTTTTTCAGCATGTGTGAACATCATCTCCTGCCATTTTATGGCAGAGTCCATGTCGGGTACCTGCCGAATAAGAAAGTGGTGGGGCTCAGCAAGATTCCACGCATCGTGGACGTCTTTGCGCGCCGGCTGCAAGTCCAGGAGCGACTCACTGTTCAAATCGCTGAAACCCTGAAATCGAAGCTCAATGCTCATGGAGTAGGCGTGGTTGTCGAAGCGCGGCATCTTTGCATGATGATGCGGGGGGTCGAAAAGCAGAACACCATCGCGGTCAGCAGCTCTATGTTGGGCGCCTTCCGCAGTCAGCCGCAAACGAGGCAGGAGTTTCTGAAGCTCATACGTCGAGGCAGCGTCGCCGACTCCGATTAGGCAGGGTGTCGAAAACGGTTTCCATCTTTGTTCTCGCGTTGTTCAGATCCTCAACGTACCGATGAAATATTCAGAGATCAAAAGCGCTGGAGGGGCTTTTCCGTTCGCCAAGATCTATTGTGTGGGCGAACGGTTCCACGAAGTGCGGTGGGTACCTCCTCCGGTCTTCACTCGCTGCGGCCGCGCTGGAAAACCGTTTTGAACACCCTGCCGCTCTTTCATCATCCCAACCGATCCATTACTTCAACTTTTAGGAAAACAGGCTTCGGGTCTTCGTTTTCTTCAGCCTTGGCTTGGGAGTGGCGCGTCTCGGCGTACAGAGGTTGGCGGTCAGCTATGCTTTTTTTTGGCAAGGTCCGAGGCGAAGGCAGCAACGATCTGGTTAAAGGCTTCAGGCTGTTCCAGGTTGGTCAGGTGTGCGGCGTTGGAGATGATGACTAGGCGGGCGTTGGGGATTTGATCAGCCATGAGTTTGGCATCGGAGGGTGGAGTCGCTTGGTCCAGTTCGCCGACAATGATCTGAGTGGGGCAGGTGATCTGAGACAAGAAGGGGATTGAATCTAGCCGTTCGGCCATTGCCATGAGGTCCCCGGCAATTCCGCTGATCTGATTGCCCTCGATCATGGCGCGCACTTGCTGGACGAGAGCCGTCCTTGTCTGGATGGTTGCGGGACTGAGGAGTTTTGGCATCATAATATCTGCGATGGCTGACGGTCCTTTCTTATAGGCTGTCTGAGCTATCTGGAACCGGCCGTCTTTCCCTTCTGCTGTGTCTGCCTGAGCCCTGGTGTCGGCCAGGATCAATCCCTTCACGCGAGCTGCATACTTCCGATAGAACGCAAAGAGGATGTATCCGCCCATTGAGAGCCCCACGAACAGGGCCTGCTGGATTGCGAGATGGTCCAGCAGCGCGTTCACATCGTCAGCCGATTGCTCCAGCGTATAGCCCCAGAGTGGCGCGTCTGATTCGCCATGCCCGCGCAAATCGATTGTGATGACCCGGAACTGCAATGAGAGGGCTTCCTCTTGCTGTGCCCACATGGTTCGGTTCAGGGGAAAGGCGTGGAGAAAGACGATGGGGAGACCGGTTCCCCGGTCGCTGTAGGCGATGGTGATGCCGTTGATCTGAGTTTTCATGTCTTCTCCGCTTCGCACCTTTCGTAACATCGGCTGTCGGCAGCGTCAAGAGCTGGTCTATGGCTGTTTGCTCTGATGCGAAGAGGCGTATAGAATTCCTGTCATTGCTGAGAACTAATATGACGACTTCGCGCGATCAGACCTCCGATTTATTCGGTACTCCCGAGGGAGAGATATCCGTTGAGGCTCCGCTGGCCGAGCGTCTGCGGCCGCGAGAGTTTACGGACTTCGTCGGGCAAGAGGACATCACTGCGCCAGAACGGCCGTTGCGGCGGGCCATCGAAGCGGATCAACTCTCCTCCGTTATATTCTGGGGGCCGCCCGGCTCGGGCAAGACGACGCTGGCGCATCTTATCGCGCGCCATACGAAGGCGCAGTTCGTCCCCTTCTCGGCGGTCACAGGGGGTGTTCCCGAGCTGCGGGCCATGATCAAGACGGCCGAGCAACGTCAGGCGATCAACGGTCAACGGACCATTCTGTTTGTCGATGAGATCCATCGCTTCAACAAGGCGCAGCAGGATGCCTTTCTGCCTCACGTCGAGCGGGGGACGATCATCCTGGTCGGCGCGACGACAGAGAATCCTTCATTTGAGGTGATCTCTCCGCTACTGTCTCGTTCCTTGGTTGTTGTTCTCAGGCCTCTGTCGGAGGAGGCGCTGGGGCAAATTCTGGATCGGGCTCTCGCGGATTCTGCGGTCGGGTTGGGGAAGTGGAATACCCGATTGTCACCCGGTGCCAGGCAACGACTGATAGCCTATGGCAACGGCGATGGGAGGGCACTTCTGACGGCGTTGGACTTTGTGGTGAGACAGCAACCAGTCGGGCCTGACGGCACGCGCCTGATTGATGGAGCGGCGGTAGAAGCCGCACTGATGAAGAAATCGATCCGCTATGACAAATCCGGCGAAGAACATTACAACGTCATCTCTGCCTATATTAAAAGCCTTCGGGATTCCGATCCTGACGGCGCACTCTATTGGCTTGCCCGTATGTTGGAAGGGGGGGAGGATCCGAAATTTATTGCCCGCCGACTGGTTATTTTTGCCTCCGAGGACATAGGGAATGCCGATCCCATGGGGCTGGTTGTCGCCGCTGCGGTCGCTCAGGCCGTGCTGTTCGTGGGACTCCCCGAGGCGCAGATCAACTTAGCCCATGGGACGACCTATCTCGCGACCAGACATAAAGATAATGCCTCCTATGTCGGACTGTTGGAGGCCATGGAAGACGCGAAAACCCATGGAAATCTAGGGGTTCCACTCCATTTGCGGAATGCCGTGACCTCGATGATGAAAGGGCTAGGGTATGGGAAAGGTTATCGCTATGTCCACGACGATCCTCAGGCCAGAACGCAGGATCATCTCCCAGAACCACTCAAGGGGCGTCGCTACTACAGGCCTAGAGAGACCTAAACGGGGGCTCAAGAGTATGGTGGACAAAGATTTCTAATCGGTTATACTTCGGCCTATGAAACGGCAGAACCTGAAACCGAGGACGACAATCGCCGCCGCCGCCACGAACGAACGGCGTAAGTTTGTTCGGGCGACCTTGGTCGGTTCCGCACTCATTTCACCGAAGAGCGGCGCCAAGGCAATTACGGCTGTGTTGGATAACGTCAATAAAGTCGGCGCAGGGTTGCACACGAAAGAGAAATTAGCGATGGCTCAGCCGGTGACGGTGTCGATTGCGTTTCTCGATTCGGATCGCGCGGAACAGATGGAAAAGCTCGACGGGAAAGTCGTCTGGATGAAGCCATGGGAAAAGGGGTTTCTGATCGGCGTGATCTGGGATGAGCTGGTCACCAAAGAGAAAAACCGCTGGTTGTATTATTATCTGGAAGAAACGGCCAAGTCCTCTGTGTAGCAGGATGCTGAAAAATTCCGCCAGCTTCGTTCTCGCATCGTTCAGATCCTCAACGTACCCCAAAGGTACGCCTCAGGCCTTCTCTCGCTGCGGCCTTGCTGACGGCCTTTTTTAGCATCCTGCTGTTCCAGCCGTGCGAACCATTGAATTTCCACCATGCCACGATAGCTCGATAGGTGCGATGTGCAAGTCCTGGTTTCACGTATTTCGCTTTTCCCGCCAGCCGCTCCTGTCCCGCGCGCTAACGCGCTACGCAAATGCCGTCAACTTCTGTTTGACGTCTTCCAGCTCAGCCGAGAGCGTTTCCCACCGGGCGGTGAGCCGTACAAGATCTTTTTTCCACCCATCGTATTCAATCTGTAGAGCGCCCCACTTGGTGGATTCATTTTTGTAGAGTGCCGGGTCGGCCAGTTCGAGATCCCGCGTTTTGATCTTGCCCTCACAGTCGGCGATCTCGGCTTCAGCCCGCGCCACTTGCTTCTCCAGACGGGCCTGGGTTTTGTTCAAATCGCGGCGATCTCCGGCTGAGGGTTTGGACGGGGCTTGCGACGCCATGGCCCTGGTCGGTCCATCAGTCTTCCCGCGATCCACTCCTTTCAGGTCATCACTCGTTTCCTTGATGGATTCGACTTCCTGCGCTTTTTTCCACAGATAATACTCGTAGTCGCCGGAGAAGCTTCGGGCCTTGCTCTCTTCAATTTCAATGACGCGCGTGCAGACTCTAGTCAGAAATGTAGGGTCGTGGGAAATAAAGATGATCGTACCCGGAAAGTCCGACAGCGCATCGGTGAGCATATCGACCGAAGCTGGGTCGAGGTGGTTGGTCGGCTCGTCGAGTAACAAGGTATTAGCCGGCTCAACCAGCATTCGCGCGAGCGCGACGCGATTGCGTTCCCCTCCGCTTAGTGCCTTGATCGGCTTCTTTTGATCGTCACCGGTAAACAAAAATGCGCCGGCAATCCCGCGGAGGAAGTTCGTCTCCGCTTGGTTGGACACTTCGGAAAGGGATTCGAGAATGGTATGTTCGGGGTTCAGTGTCTCTGCCTGGTGTTGGGCGAAGTAGTGCAGTGTGACACCATGGCCGACCGTCCTGGTGCCTTTATCAGGCTCCAACACTCCCGCCAGCATCTTGAGCAACGTGCTTTTCCCGGCGCCGTTTTCTCCCACCAGCGCGATGCGCTGACCCCGTTCGACCGAGCAATCCACTCGCTCATAGACGACTTTTTCACCGTAGCGCTTGGCTGCGCCTTCGAGTTCCAGGACCTGCCGACCGCTCGCTGCTGGGAGAGGGAACTTGAACTTCACTCGTCTGGGATCGCGCTTCACCTCAATCATCTTGACCTTCTCAAGAGCCTTGATACGCGATTGGACCTGGCTGGCTTTGTTCGCTTGGTAGCGGAAGCGATCGACAAAGGTTTGGACCCGCGCGACCTCTTTTGCCTGCCGCCCTGCGGCGGCCTCACGCTGCGCATCCCGCTCTGCGCGGATCTTGATGAACGAGGTGTAGTTGCCCCGGTATTCTTCGATCTTATGGTGCCGGAGATCCCAGATGTGCGTGACGACACGATCAAGAAACGCCGTGTCGTGGCTGATAATCAACAGCGTCATTTCCGAGTTCAACAGGAAGTGCTCGAACCAGCGCTGCGTCGGTTTGTCCAAGTGGTTGGTCGGCTCATCGAGCAGCAGTACGTCAGGGTTGGTGAGCAATAGATGCGCCAAGGCAACACGCATTCGATAGCCACCGGACAGTTTTTCGATCTGGCGGCTGAAGTCGATTTCCGAAAATCCTAACCCCATGAGAATACGCTCAGCTTCATGTTCGGGGTACAGATCGCGATGAGTGGCGTCCAGCACGGTCTTGCCCGTGATGGTTTCGAGTTCCTGCGGGAGATAACCGATTCGGAGACGAGGGCGCTTGCGGATGGTCCCCTTGTCCGGCGATTCCTCTTCGAGAATCATCCGGAAGAGGGTGGTCTTGCCGGCGCCGTTGGGTCCCACCAAGCCGACTCGTGAGCCGGGGCGAAGATGCGCCGACGTATCCTTCAGCAGAATTCTCGTGGAGTATTGTTTGTGAACTGACTCGACTTGGAGCATGGATGTTTGGACAGACTAGGGGAGCAAGGATACAGTGGAGAAATGAAAGAGGTCAGTTCGGCGTGAGACCCGGATCCAAATCCGAAAACTGCTTCTATTGCTAGCCCCTTGCCTCCTGCCGACGGTTGAAATTTGGTGGAGCTGGCCGGGATTGAACCGGCGACCTCGTGAATGCCATTCACGCGCGCTCCCAACTGCGCTACAGCCCCATGTTGGTTGACTTAGAAAATCGCAAAAAATCCTTGTGAAACCGCGGTCATGCTAACACGGCCCCCTGCGGCAGTCAAGAAAAGTGGGCTGGCAAGACCGTGAGGAGCTTTCTTTACTCCTGGAACGCGCGCCTCAGAAGGATGGAGAAGAAGCGGCCAGGTGCCCTTCTTGTTTGCAGAACGCGCACGATCGGAATGCGCTCGTTCGATGCGCGCAGTAAAGGACAGTCTGGCTACTCCACAGGAGAGGTGGATCGGAGTGAATAGGCAAACTGATGGTTTCCTGTGCTCGCGCAACGCGCGGTCTCAGAAGACCCTCGTTGGACGCGCGCAGTGCAAGATCAATCAGCCCCGATCTCTGAAGAAAAACGGGGCTGAAAGGGTTCCAGGAACCATTGATTACCTCGTAACTATTCCCAGACCCGACAGGTTCCATGACGCTGACTGGGAAAAGGAGATTCACCGTCTTCGCCAGGAAACATCAGATGGCGGGAAGTAACAGCAACGAACTCCCGAGTGCCCTTCTTGTAGTACGGAAACACAGTTGTAAAATTGAGATTGCCAGAGGGAGTCTGTTCGATAAAGGTCAGACCTTCTAGAGTGAGAATCGTCTTGAGATCAGCAGCCCCCATATTCCCGATCAATCGAGATATTCCCTTCTTCGCATCTATTGAATCGAAGTGAAGTGCGAATTCTTCATTCTTGATCGTTGAGGCATCCAGCTGCCCCTTGCTCCAATTCGCTTGGGTGCCCTCGACAAACATACATTTGAGCGAGTGGGTCTGGACGAGCCGCTTAAATGTCGCAATTGTATCGTCAGACCATGCAGGCAGCAGAGATATACTAAGGGCCACAATTCCAGCAACCACGAAGGTCAAGAGGCGCAAGGACTTACTGGAACCGTTCAAGGGATATGCCCACATGTGACCTCCAACGACAGACACGTATGCATCTGTTCAACGGTAGTCCGAACTGGTCGCAGCATTTCTTCATGTTCCATCCTACAACGCCTGCTTTGCCGACATCGCTCCTAGCCGTAGATACTCTTCGAAAATTGGGTTTGCCTCATTATCAATGTCTACCTTGAATAGTTTGTTGACTAACGCAAGTCCCGTGATCAGCAATCGCACCGCCTCTATCAGTTCTGCTCGGCAGTCGACTTCCAACTCTGGTCCCCAGTCGATCCCTTTAATCTCACCTTCATCGTCCGTAAAGTAAAATTTACTGAGGCTAACTGCGCCAGAATGCACATGTGCGGAAAACAAACGATATGGCCCAGCGTAGATAGGGGCCATATTCACATCGTTCGCCCATTGCCGCAGATTGGCCGTTGGCTGTCCAGCGACGGTGGCCTCGATTGATGTGACGAGGGAATCTGTAAACTTCGTTCGGAGGTTTTCATATCCCGCCCGTTCATCATTCTTAATTCCTTTGATAAGTTTCAGCCGCTCCTGTTCAGCCACAATCGCGTACACATGAGCAAACTCGTACTGCTCACAAATCTTTGCCAAAATGATTGAGCCTTCGATTCCCACACGGAGAAGCGACCTTGCTTGTGATGTTAGGCCTCGTTCAAGTAGCAACGTAGCCGCTTCGACATCCCCTGTGATCTTGAGAAATAGCCCAACAGCAAATAGTTCTTGCCCATCACGATTGTGTATTTGGAATTTTGTCTTTGCCGCATGACAGCACCGGCAAGCTCGTTCAATCAGATTGAAGAATTCAACATAGCGCTGCCTAATCCTCTGTCGGTATAGTTCAATCTCTGGCGAAAGAAATCCCAATTCATATACGCTCATGGAAGCCTCGCAGGGTGGCGTATTGTAGGAGGGAGGCGAATAAGGGCACAAGTGTCTAGCGGCCTGAGGAGAGTGGGACGGGGCCGCGCCTGTGACCATTTAGGTTCGCAACGGGTTGGTCGTCGTTGGGCTAAGAAAGGTTCCAGGAACCATTGATTGCTCCAGCATCCTGCTAAAATTTGGGAATGCGCAGCGTTTTGCTGACCATCAGAGTTCCGGATAGGACGAACAGCAGGACCAACGGGTGCAGATCCCAAGGGCCGATTCGCCAGGCGCCCCAATACAGATTTTCGCCTAGCTCGCCCTGCCAAGCGACCAGGGCGAGTATGCCGGACAGTACCACGCTTGTGGGAATCGGTGTGCCTTCAAAATAGGCTACCGCATCCCTGCCCTCTGAGAGGCTCTCGGCAGTCACGTTAAACCTGGCCAGTCGGCTTACTCCACAGCAGATAAAATAGAGTAGCGCAATCCAGTCCCATCCTCCGCACAAGCCTGCGGCGAATCCAAGCGCCGCTGGGGCGACCCCAAATGAGATGATGTCCGCGAGTGAATCCAATTCGCGCCCAAGCGCGGAATGCATGTGTCGCCATCGTGCGATGCGCCCGTCGAGAGTGTCGAAGACCAGGGCCGCCGGCACCAAGGCCGCGGCTGCGAAAAAATGGTCTATCGACCGACTTCCCATATAGATCATGCTGAACAACACGGCTCCCATCCCGCAGGCTGCATTAGCCAGGGTGAAAAAGTCGGCCAAGTGAAACTCACGAATCATCGAGAAGTGTTTAGGGGAAGATGGATTAATCATTATCGGGAAGCGGCTGCGCGAGAATAGCTGTCAGGACCTTGAGCCTGGACCAGTCCAAGGAGGAATGCAATCACTTACCCCGCATTATTCATGACGGTTCCTCGGTCCCTTTCCCCCATTCCTCCGCGATAGTATGGAGGAGGAATGGGGGAAAGGGTACCGAGACGGGCACGCGGAGCCGTGAACCCCGAGGCGTACTTGAACAGTACGTCGAGGGAGCGAGAGAGGCGACTTGCCCACCGAGTGTTTGAAAAATCGATCGGTATGTCAAATTATCCACGTGCAGCAGGGCCATTTTTATGCGGCAGGGTGAGTGCCTCGCGCTCATAACAACTCATGAATAATGCGGGTAAATCTTCAATCGTCCTCTCTAAGGATCAAATCTGTCTCGCGCGTCAGTTGCAGAAAATAGTTCCTCGTGGATTGGGTCACGCAGGTTATAGTTAGCCCAATGGGGATGTTTCCGATGATAGGTAAAAAGATAGGACCATTGGCGACCTATCAGATTGCGGTGCTCTTTTGCGGAATTCTGTCGCAGGCGACTGCAGCATCGGTCGCCGACGTGGAAATTAGACAGCTACTGGATTACTTAGAGCGTTCCGGTTGTGTGGTGTACCGCAACGGAAGCTGGTATAGCGCGTCGGACGCGCGTGCTCATTTGGAGAAGAAATATCGCTATCTCCTCGATAAGAGATGGGTGGACACGACAGAAGACTTCATTGATCGCGCAGCTACGGCGAGCAGCATGAGCGGAAAGCCGTATCAAGTACAATGCGGAGGACGAAAACAGGTTTCGAGTGCGGAATGGCTCACAACAGAATTGCAGCGGCTACGAAGAGCATCCGCTACGAAACCGTAAGCCTCTCTCCAAGCCCTCAAAAATCTCCAATGCATCAAGGAATGTCGCGTCACTGTTGCTCAGCCGCCGCACTGGTTGGTTGAAGTGGGTGCCGTTATCGTGCGTCTAGATCCAGGTCGGGCTCGTCAAGCCGTCTTGCTTCTTCACGCGATCGATGTAGAGATCTATCATAAGGTTAAGCTAGTAAGCTAGGGTCACATCTTGTAATATGATACCTGCTTGGAGCAGGATAGGCCATGGCTCGTCCGCTACGTCTTGAATTCCCTGGGGCTCTCTATCACGTCACCTCGCGTGGTAACGCGCGGCAGCGAGTTTTTCGCGGCGATGAGGACCGTGAGATGTTCCTGGCCACCCTGGCCTGGGTGATAGAGCGCTTTGGTTGGCGCTGTCACGCCTACTGCCTGATGGACAACCACGTGCACCTCTTGATTGAAACCCCGCTACCCAATCTCTCCCGCGGCATGCGCCAGTTAAACGGCGTCTATACTCAACGCTTCAATCGTCGCCACAGAAAAGTGGGGCATCTATTTCAGGGGCGATTTAAGGCTATCCTGGTCGAAAAGGAGGGGTATTTGCTGGAGCTGGCTCGCTACATCGTTCTCAACCCGGTGCGGGCAAAGATGGTCAAGACGCCGGAGCGTTACCCTTGGAGTAGCTACCGTGCGATGGTGGGATTAGCCCCTGTGCCGCCTGCCTTGGCCACTGATTGGATTTTGAATCAGTTCGCCGACACCAGAGCCACCGCTCGGCGGCGCTATGTGAAGTTCGTGCATGACGGGATCGGTGTGCCTGGCCCCTGGGAAGAGGTCAAAGGGCAGGTATTGTTAGGCAGCGAGGCCTTCATTGAACGGCTGACACCCCAGCTTGAGGAATGCTCGACGAGGGAGATCCCCAAGCGGCAACGCTTGGTACATCGTCCGCCTCTTAGGACGCTCCTGGCAGGGACGGATTCAAAGACGGCGCGCAATATCGCCATGGCCCAGGCCTATCTCAAACATGGGTATACGCTCAGTGAGATCAGCGGGGCCGCTGGCTTGCACTATGCCACGATCAGTCGCCTGATCAAGGCGCAAGAGAAGACATCATAGTACAAGATGTGACCCCAAAATCGTGTGACTCCCGAGAGCGATAACGAAACCGAATGGAAGATCGCCTGTAAGTGGAAATAAAGGAAGACGCTCTGCTTTATTCTCCTTCGCCTTGTGCCTCATTCCCGGCCCCTGCCTGGTAGCGATCGGCTAGGTCGGACTTGTAGCGCAGGCATTCTTGCGGGCCATCGCAGTGTGTTTCGAAGCGCCACTCCACTGTGACCGATGACAGTGGGTTGCTCGGACAACTTGACCCGTAGTTGTGAAAACAATGGCCATGGAAGGATACAACGAGGTCTGGGCCTCGTACATTCATCCGATTGACATTTCTTAGGCTAGTGGCTAGGGTCCGGTTTGTTGAGAACTATGGTTATTGTGAGGAGGGTGAATTCATGCAGATTCAGGTTCATACAGACAATAACATCACAGGGCGTGAAGATGTCGTCCGCCTCGTCCAGTCCACTGTAGAGGGGGCTATAGGCCGATTTGCCGACCGGATTACCCGCGTGGAGGCTCACCTCAGTGACACAAACAATCATAAATCCAAGGGTGACGACAAACGGTGCTTGCTCGAAGCCAGACTGGCCGGTCTCCAGCCTATCGCAGTCAGCCATCTGGCACCGACTATCGAGATTGCCGTGACCGAGGCCGCAGACAAACTACAGAGGGCGATCGAAAGCAAAATTGGACGGGTGCAGGCTCGCTAACGCGGCTTGTCTCGGCGCGACAATCGTAGTGGAATTTTTTGCCCTATTTTGCGTACTATGGTGGTCAGCACATGTAGACGCTGGGCGTCTAATATTGGAGGATGGACACAATGACCACACGTTTTGTTATACCTATTACCGCTGCGCTGGGCTGCATCATATTCATTGCGGCATGTGATTCAAAGAAGCCTCCTACTCCGGCGTGTGTTGAGGCCGCCCGCCTCTGGGCAGAAGCGTTAGACACAGACGTGCGCGCTCCTGAGGGTGAGAAGGCGGCGGAGATAAAAATTCGAAAGGATGCGCTTTCAGCATTAGAGGATCGGAAGACCCAAGCGTGTGGGGAGTAGTAGGATCTAGCCGCATGTATCTGGGTGGGAAAATGGTACGGACTCTGGCGGATGCTCTCACCGAGGGAAACTCCCCCTCGCTGCAATAAGGGAACGCTGTCGGTATGTTGAGCATGCCTATCCTGTCATGTGGGAATTGTTGAAAGGCCTTTGAACGCACAGAAGCAGTCGGAGGCATATCATGGTCAAGGTTGCGTTGTTCGTTCGTCTGGACGCAAAGCCTGGGAAAGAGAAAGAGGTCGAGAGTTTTCTCTTGTCTGGTCTTCCAATCGTGCAGGCAGAGCCGGCGACCACGGCCTGGTTCGGGCTCCGCCTGGGGCCGTCTACCTTCGGCATCTTTGATGCCTTTCCAGATGAAGCCGGCCGTCAGGCTCATCTTTCCGGTCTGGTCGCTGCAGCGTTGATGGCAAAGGCCGGTGAATTATTGGCCAAACCGCCATCCATCGAAAAGGTCGATATTCTTGCGGCAAAGCTACCAGGCTAGTCCAACATCTTTCTTGACCGCTTTGTTGCATGCCTCGATATTCTGGCGAAGAGAATAGAAGGAATGTCTTCCCTCTCGCTTGTTCTCACTCCCCTCTCGCCTGGCATTTCCAGAATTTCTCCATGAACCGTCATCAATCATGCGTTCTAACAGGCGCCTGTTGGGTCAAATCCTCGGCCGGTGCCCTCGATGCTCGTAATCTGACGAAAGCCAGAATCCTGTCTTGCCGGCCAGCAAGTATCTGATCTCGATCTATAGGGGAGCGTAGAGTCAACTGAAGGGAAGGCTGGTCTTCTCAAGGAAGTTGTGCGGGTTTTCTTGTCAACCGTTCTGCAACGTATCCGAATGCAGCTCCTGTTAATAGCGCAGGTAGTCCCATGATGACGAGACTAGAAAGTCCGATAACGGTTCCAGACATTACGCCACCGACAAGGAAATTCATTGGGGTGAGAGTGCGCAGTCTTGAGCACGTAATCGTTGCTGGTCTGAAAATCTGTGTGTGGCTGATTGAGCAGGCCCTTCTGGTCTATGCCCCACCCATGCCGATGGACATGGCCGCATTAACATAATGTTAAAAAATATTTTTGCCGTATAAACAATTGAATACACGAATAATATTAATTTCTATAATTTTCTGTAGGCAGGTGCTTCCACAGCAAGAATCGAAACAACGGACTCTTGAGAATCTTCGGCGAGATGTAGCATCCGTTGTCACAGTCTGGCAGCGCAGCAAGGTGGACATGGCAGTCGATCAGCGTCTTGCCGGTCGTAGCTCGTGATGCGTCATTCGTGAAACGTTGTTTGTGAAGAGCCATCAGCAGTCAGCTCTCAGTTTTCCGAGGGACTCAGTCCTCAGCACTTCTCCAACCCCTTACCCCTCACCCTTCACGCTCGCTGAGCCGTTCCATGGCAATCCGTTTGAGACCGCGCAAGTCCATCTTGCCTGTTCCCAGCACCGGGAGAGATTCGACTCTGACAAAGTTTCCGCGGGAAGGGATGAAGAGGTTAGGGAGGCCATTGGCGGCGAGTTGACCAAGGATTTCTGGTATACGGGCTTCATCCAGTGTGTGCAGGACGGCCAATCGTTCGCCTTTTTTTTCATCCGGGAGGCCTGTGACGGCAAAGACCTGAGTGTCGATATTCGCGGCAAGGTGCAAAGCTTCTTCGACCTTGCCATGCGGGATCATCTCGCCGCCGATTTTGGAAAACCGCGAGAGCCGGTCGGTGATCGTCAAGAATCCGTCTTCATCCAACATCGCAATGTCGCCGGTGATGTACCAGCCATCGCGTAGGGCGTTAGCCGTCAGATCCTCGCGTCCTAGGTATCCCTTCATGACGTTGGGGCCTTTGATCAGCAGCATGCCAGGCGTATCAGGAGGCAGTGAGGCAAAGCTGTCGGGATCGACGATGTGCACAGAGACGCCTGGCAGTGGTTGACCGACCGTTCCTCGCCGCGAGGCCGGTTGGACGTACCCAGCGGCCCTGAAGTCAGGACAATTAACCGCGACAACGGGCGCGCATTCAGTGATGCCGTAGCCTTCGATCGGCTCGATGCCGAACCGGTCTTTAAACGCGTCCACAAGCCGGCGTGGAAGTTTTTCAGCGCCGGTCAGGACTATGCGCAACGAGCTGAATTGCTCCGGGGTGCAACGGCGATGGTACAGCTGAAGAAAAGTTGGTGTGGTGACGAGGAACGTGATGCGGTAGCGACGCACGAGTTCGCCAATGGCGGCGACGTCGAGCGGGGAGGGGTGAAAGACCATGCCCGCATTGTTGAACATGACGAGCCAAAAGACGAGATAGCCGAACGAATGGAAGAACGGAAGGATTCCGAGCACTCGCTCATCCTGGTAGAGATGAAGGGCCTGGCTGGCTCCCTGCTCATTGGCGTCGATGTTGAAGTGCGAAAGCATCACGCCTTTCGGTTCTCCCGTACTGCCGCTGCTGAAGATGATGGTGGCCAGGTCGTCCATTGTCAGGGGGGTGTGCTGTCCGCAGGCCCGTTCGATCAAGCGGGCAGGTGCGCAGAGGGCCAGGAGACTCGCAGCGAGTTTCTGTCTTGTGCCGATAGTGCGTGCGACGTCCTCCAGCCACACGATCGACGGCCCGTCAGGCAACTCTAACTTGGCCTTCTCGACAAAGACCCGGCTGGTGACGATGGTGCGAAGGCCGGCAAGTCGCACCGCGGCTTCGAGGCCGGACTTCCCGACTGTGTAGTTCAGATTCACACTGGTTTTCCCGCAGAGTGGAGCTGCTACGTTGACTAATGCGCCGGCGACGGTTGGCGGAAGCAGGATGCCGACACGGGGCTGGTCTTCCCAATGTGGCCGAAGCATTCTGGCGAGCACGATGGACCCGATCAGGGCTTGGAGCGACGACACATGTGGGCGGGTCTGATCCGCCATGGCGAAGCGGAAAGGATGCCGCCTCATGGCATGGATGAATTCACGGTGCAGTGGGCGGCGATCGTATTTTCGTAGGCGCCAGGCCTCCTCTCCGAGTGTGCGAACCGCGTCGCGGAGTGTGTGCGCCGGCGTATCCGATGACAGGGGCGCGCCGAAGGATACGGTCAGTGGATAGGGAATTCGCTCGGGCCATTTTCTGAGGAAACGACCTCGCTCAAAGCTGAAGATGCTGCCCCAGACGCGATCCAAGTGTGTGGGGATGACCGGTACCTGCCGTCCCTTCACGATCCGTTCGAAGCCGCGGCGGAACGGCAGGAGTGTACCGGTGCGAGTGATCTGTCCTTCAGGGAAGATGCAGACGATTTCTCCGTCGTCGAGGGCCTGCCCCGCACTGCGCAGCGCCCGAAGAATCATGCGCGGGCCGCCGGTCGAAGCAATCGGGATGACCTTCATGGCCGTCATCAGCCATTGAAGCAGGGGGTGCGTGGCATAGGCCGCATCCACCACGAACCGAATAGGCCGATCGATACTGGCCATGAGCAAGAAACCATCGACAAACGACATATGGTTAGGAACGAGCAGCGCCCCGCCGGATTGTGGGATATGGCGCTGGTCGACGATGCGGAGGCGATAGAGCGTATTTGTGAACATGACGAGCAGTAGCCGCAGGAACACGTCGGGCATCAGCCAAAGCGCCCACGCGGTGCCGACGACGGTCACTCCGGCGGTGACGAGGAAAATGTTGCTCGTCGAGAGACCGGCATGGGCGAGCGAGCCGCCGGCGAGCGATCCGAAGAGAATGCCGATGAAGACACAGGTGTTGCAGAATGCTATGACGGCGCCACGGCGATCGGGCGGCGACCTCCATTGGAGAATGGCATTCAGCGGCACGAAGATGAAGGAGCAAGAGATTCCGAGGAGTCCCAATACCAGAAACGTTCCGAACAACGGTGGGGTGAGCGCGCCAAGCAAAGACAGTGCGATGGCCGCACCTGCGGCTCCCAAGGGGATCAGTCCGTACTCAATCCGGTTTTGAGACAGTCGCCCGACCACCATGGCGCCGAGGCCGATGCCGACGGACAACAGCGTGAGTGGGAGTCCTGACATTGCGTCCGAGAGATGCAACACGGCTTTGGCATAGACGAGCACGTTTTGGGCGAAGAGGCTTGCAATCGTCCAGAAAAAAACTTGCCCTGGAATGGCCAGGCGCAGCAGGCGTTCTGTCTGGATGGCGGCCCAGGCGACGCGGACGGTTGAGCCCACGCCGCCGGTCGCGCGTGCCGGCGAGACATGAGGCACGGCAAAGGCGGCAATCAGGCCGACTACCGACAAGGCGGTTAATATGAGAGGCGCAACCCAACGTTGGTCACCGGCGGCTTGCAAGAGAAAGCCTCCAGCTGCCGTGCCTGTCAGGATGGCGGCAAAGGTCCAGACTTCCAACAGGCCGTTGCTGGCTGCGAGACGTTCATGGGGGACCAACTCAGGAAGAATGCCGTATTTCGAAGGGGCGAAGAGCGCGCTGTGTATGCCCATCCCGCACAAGACGATGAACGGCAGCATGCCTCCGGCGGGGTTCAACCAGAGCGCAGCTGTCCCGGCGCTCATGAGGAGCACTTCAACGACTTTGACCGCGATGATGACCGTGCGTTTGCTCAGACGATCGGCCAAGGTGCCGCCGACCAACGACAGCAGGACCAGCGGCAATGTGAAGATGACAAACGTGATCGTGGTTTGTGTTTGTGTTGCGGCTTCGAGCTCAGGACCCGGCGCGATGTTCGCAGTTGCCTGCTGGATAGCCAGCAGTGCGACCATGAGCTTCCAGGCGTTGTCATTGAATGCGCCGAAGAATTGCGCGATCAACAGGCCACGGAGGGGGTGTGATGAGAAGGGTGGGACTGTGCTGATGGGTGCCTTCACACTGCGCCTTATGTGAGTGGGCCTGGGGATGTTTCTGAGACCGGCAACCCCTCCAATTCCATGATCCTCAATGCGTTGGTGGTGGGGCAGGGGCCGGGCCTGAGCTTGTAGTCGAATTGGAGTGCGCCGGCTGCGACTGTTTCTTGAAAGTGGGCGTTCCGCAATCCCGGCACCGTCTTCTCGAGATCAGTCAACTCCAAATCATGGGTGGTCACCAAGCCAAACCCGTTGCCTTGCGCGAGCGCGGCGATGAAGGCACGGCTTCCGATTAACCGTTCCCGATTGTTGGTGCCTTTGAATATCTCGTCGATCAGAAAGACTACCGGCGCGCGGGATCGATCCGTTGCCGCGTCGAGTAGGCTTTTGAGGCGTTTCACCTCGGCATAGAAAAAAGACAAGCCCGCTTCGAGCGAGTCATCCACGCGGATACAGGTGGCGAGGCGTATCCACGTCCATTCGAACTGATCGGCGCAGACCGGTGCCCCTGCCTGGGCCAGGCAGAGATTAATGCCCAAAGTTCGCAGGAAGGTGCTTTTCCCCGACATGTTGGATCCGGTGACCAAGAGTACGGTTCCCAACGTCTCGAGGGTGACATCGTTGGAGACCCGGTGTGTCTCCGGAATGAGTGGATGGGCGAGCTTGTTTGCCGATAGCCCGGCCTGCCCTCCGTTACGACTGTGGTCTGCCGTGATCGGGGCTGGCCAGTGATACGATGGATGCAGCGCGGCAAACGTCGCGAGTGCTGACGCTGCCTCGACCTCGGCGACTCGATCCAGCCAGGTCGGAAGATGGGAGGCGACCTGAGCTTGGATCTGTTGGAGTCGATAGGTGAACCACAAGTCCCAGGGGCAGAATGCGTTGATGATCAGATGAATGAGTGGGTGGGCTTTCACGCTGATGGCATGCAGAATGCGAGCTGCTTGCCGGACGAGCTGGGGAGGATTCACTCCCGGTATGAGCAGCGGCGCCCACAAATCGGCGAGCGCAGTATGGCGAGGTCGAGCGTGTCGTTCAACAAAGCCCAGCACGGCGCCCAGTTTCTCCAGTTCGAAGTGCACGCCCACCGCATGTTCCAATAATTCCTCACCCTGATCGGTCCAGAAATAAAGCAGGGCATAGGCCGCAAAGGACCACATCCAATAATTCGGGAGCCAGTCAAGCAGCGCACTCAATCCGAGCCCCATGGTGACGACGGCTAGCAGGGCTTGAATCGCTAAGACGATGGTGAGATGAGGGAACCCGACTGCATGTTGCAGGACCGCCTCCAGCCGTCGTCCGTTGATTTCCTGTTCGCCAATGAGCTGAGCTTCGAGCCCCAACCGATCTCGAAGCAGCGATCTCGGAATGAGCTCCTGCACGAGTCGACGGCGCATGAGCCATCGGTCCAGTTCAGGTGGTTGCTCCAGCAGCCATGATACCAACCGCGCTTGCCCATGTGAGGAGACGGTGGTGTCGAGCAGATGGAGCAGCGAGTGAGGGCCGACCAGGTCTAAGTCTTTCGCATACGGATGCTGTTCGGGAGCGCTCGACGGACGAGGAGGAATGTGCGGCCAATCCAGCCGAAGACGTGCGAGGTGCACGAGCTTGATCTGCTTCCAGAGACGAAGGCGATGCAAGCGACTTTCGAGCCTGTTATGATACAGAGCTACAATGAAAAACAGGGCGACGAAGGCGAGGAGTGCCCCATTCCCGGTTTGATACCATCCCATTTTATAGAGGCCGACCGTACAGATCGCTCCGACGATGAACAAGACAAGACGCCAACGTGTCAGCGCGGAGCTCGACGCGGTGGCTAAGGCGATCGTCCGATCGAGTTTTGCGACGAGGCGTGTCAACACATGGGTTTTCGTCATAGTCGATACAGGCTGGTTCTGGAGCATAAAGCCGACCTTACTGGAAGGGGGAGAGTGCGTCAACTCTAGCCCAATATGAAGTCAGAAGGATGGATGGATGTCCAGATTCGCACTGTTGTCGATCCGGCAGAGTTGCTTGGCCTGTTAGCGGATCCTGTGATCCAGGGAGGATGGGAGGATCAAGGGCTGATCCATCTCTATTGGCCGAAACCACAATGGAGCCTGGAGGCGCGCGCTCGCCTATGCCGCGTCTTGCAGGAGCTTGATCCGAACGTGTCCGGCGAGCAAGATATTTGTGTTGAGGAATTACCCGATCAGGACTGGAACCGGCAGTGGGCAGAATCGGTGAGACCGATCAGGATCGGCCGGCGAATTGTGATCAGGCCAAGCTGGGAATCAGTGGTGTTGCAGGCGCAGGATATCGAGATTGTGCTCGATCCGAAGCAGGCCTTCGGGACGGGCCATCATGCGACGACCAGGATGCTGTTGGAATGGCTTGAAGACCTCATTCACGGGGGTGAATCCGTGCTGGATGTGGGGACGGGGAGCGGTATTCTGGCTATGGTTGCGTTACGGCTTGGAGCCGTGTCGGCTTTGGGAGTGGAATGCGATCCTGTTGCGGTGGATTGCGCACGAAACTATGCCCGAGAAAATGGGTTTGAGAGCGCTCTTGAAGTTCGGTGCGGGAGGTTACAGGATGTAGACCGACAGGGTACGCTGCGGCCGGATGTGGTTCTTGCCAATCTTGATCGCCAGACGCTGGTGCAACTGAGCGATGTATTGGCGCGGTACGTGGGCCACGGTGCGCGGCTCTTGTTGTCCGGTATTCTGCTTGAGCAGGAGGAAGAGATGATCGAGATGTTCTCCAAGGTGGGGGCCCTGGTCGTGCAACGGCGTGAACAAGAGGGCTGGGTGGCGATGGACTTGCTCGTGGCGGAATCATGCGAGGGGTGCGTCGATGTTTAAGAATGGACGACCACCCTATCCCCACCTGTGCCAGATCAATGTGTCGGACGGCGGTGTGCCAAAACGTCCGGTGCTGGAAGCCCTGATTACCAAAGCCGGAGTCGAGGGAGATCGGCAACGAAATCTGAAAGTACATGGCGGGCCAGATCGGGCGATTTGTCTTTATTCGCAAGAACTGATCGAGCGGCTGCAGGACGAGGGCCATTCGATCGAAGCTGGTTCATCCGGAGAGAATCTGACCCTTGCTGGGCTTGAGTGGGAGAAGTTGAAACCGGGGGATCGTCTTCAGATTGGGCCAGAGGTCCAGATAGAGATCATGAGCTATACGAGCCCCTGCGACAAGAATGCCCAGTGGTTCCGAGACAGAGACTACAAGCGTGTGTCCCAGAAATTGAATCCGGGATGGAGTCGGCTTTACGCGAAAGTACTGCGCGAGGGCGTGGTGAGGCCGGGAGACGAAGTGGTTCTTGAAAAAAAGGAATAGCTATCAGCTGTCAGCCATCAGCGTTCAGTTTCCAATTCCGAATGAGCTGATGGCTGAATGCTGAGGGCTGAAAGCTAAAGATCGATGAACCGCATACTTGAACCTGAACTCATGGACGATCCTGGGCAGGCGCTCATCTATGCACAGGCAGATTTCGAACAAGAGAACCAGGGGTTCGTCGATCGCTTCCGCGACTATTTCCCCGATTTTTCCGAGGGGCATGTGTTTGACCTTGGCTCTGGCCCTGGCGACATCCCTATCCGCTTCGCTCGGTTGTTTCCCTCTTGTCGTATCACTGGTGTCGACGCATCGGCTCCGATGGTGCGATTGGCTGAGGACGCGGTGCAACAGGCGGGCCTGTCTGGGCGCATTACCTTCAGCTGTGAACGATTTCAGGACCTGGCTGGTGTCAGTATTGCCGATGCCGCCATCTCCAACAGTTTGTTGCACCATGTGCCGAACCCGCTGCAGTTTTGGCACAAGTTGCGATTAGCCGTGAAACCAGGCTCTCCGGTGCTCGTGATGGACTTATTGAGGCCGGACTCGCCAGAAGACGCGCAGGCTATCGTCGATCGATATGCCTCCGATGCTCCGGACATACTCAGGAGAGATTTCTATAATTCGCTGCTCGCGGCATTTACGGAAGATGAAATCGGCGCGCAGTTGGCGCGGATGAATCTGACGCGCCTATTGATTGATGTCATTGATGATCGGCATTGGGTGGTTGGTGGGCTCATCCATTAATTCTCAGGATGGTGAAAACGGCTCCCAACGGCGTTCTCACCTCGGCCACATCCTCAACGGGGACCCGGCCGCCTCACTAACTCTGCGGCGCGCACAGACATGGTGCTCCTTATTCGTCGCACCGTGCGCCCCAGAGGGTACGCCTGCGGTGTGACCTTCGGCTGCGGCCTTGTTGGATGACCGTTTTGATCAGCCTGTCGTTGTTTCTTGAGCGCAATCAGTCACGCGGCGGCTCAAACTGTCTTCCAGCGAGGCCACAGGGAGGGCCGTCCGAATCCTTATAACTTCTCTTAAGGGGAGTGGCCAAGGCTGCCCTTTACTGCGCGCATCGAACGAGCACATTCTTATCGTGCGCGTTCTGCGAGCAGAAGGGCACCTGGCCGCTCCCCTGCTCCCTTTTTCAGCGGTCGCTAGTAGAGGCTCTTGCTGATTTCGGCTGACAGCACGCTTTCGTTGCCAGCGGTGTCGAGTGCGGACAAGGCGAAGAAATAGGTTTGGCCTTTCGGAAGATTGGAGGCGATGTAGCTCGTGGCGTTATTGATCGAGAACGGCGATCCAGCGAAATTGTATATGCCGGACGCCGTGCCGATATAAAGTTTGTAGCCAGCCAGGTCGGACTCCTGATTGGCCCTCCATGAGAGTCTCACGTTTCCTGTCGATCCCTTGGGAGGAGGAGACGTTGATGATGGAGTCGACCGGGGAGGGGGTGAGGGGGGTATGGTGATCACAGGTGTTGATGGTTGCAACAAGCTCGCGATGGCAGAGTTCCTGAACAGGTTCAATGTCGATCGTGAGCTGCCAAAGGAGGCTTTGCCGCCTCCTGCTGAGGCCGTTGAGTGAACACCTGCCGCTCCGGCCAACGGAGAGGGAGTGGACGGGGTGGCCACAACAGAGCTCGGTGAAATCACTCCAGCAAGAGGTGCCGCTATTGGTGTTGTGATGGGCGTCGCGGTCGTGGGCGTGCCCTGTCCGGCTGCAATGTCTGATGGCGGGGCTGCATGGGGTATGTGAGACTCAGGCACAGGGGCGGTGATTGAAGCCATGGCAGGACGCTTGGTCAATGTCTGGTGATACGGTAATGCGATAGCCGGTGGAACAATTGCAGCGATGGGTGGTTCGATCGGACGTATCATACGAGTTGGCTGATCGCTGGACGATTGGAGGATCGTTCCATGAGTTGTGGTAGAAGCAAGAGTGGACTCAACGGCTGAATGATGAATTAAGCTATGACGGCGTGGCATCTCTTGGCCTTCAGCTGAAACCATAGCGGGCATCGCTGCAGCGTGAAGAGCATGGATAAGTATTATTGCAGTCACGCTATGGTGGAACCGGGGCCGTGCCATGTTTATCACGGGACTTATTCCTGTCAGAGTATGCTCTATCCGGTCAGAAGGAGACGACTGCGCCTCGTGTATGTTCATTCGTCTATCCGTTGCACTCGTGCATTGTCTCGTGGACATGCATGATTCGCCAGAAAAATATTAATTTAATCCGGGTGTGCCCATGGTCGGCGGCCGCGCCCCTTCTCATCTCTTCTTTGCGTCGAGATGTGGGAACGACCGAGCCGTTTCCTGGATGCATTGGTTCTGTGCGAGCAGCAGCGGATCGGAATTACGAGCAGAGGAGGGCGAGAAGAAATAATACTGCCAACGAGCACAGCGAGGTAAAGTAGAGGATGCCGGTTCGATCGCTCAGCCAGGCGGTCCTCCATCCATGAGGGTAGAGCGCCTGATGTTCTTCGACAAGGCCGTCTTCGTAAAACCCTAGTGCTTGTTCGAGCTGAACCAGGACTTGTTTGGCCTGCCGGTGACGGTACTGCTGTTGAAAAATCAATCCGCAGAACAAGCCGCACCAGATCAGGCTCGCGAGCAAGATGAAGATGGTGTCGAAAGATGTCAGCTGAGCCTTGTACGGACTCAAGAGAAACGCAAACAGCATTGTGATCAGACCCAATGAACCTATGACTGTCAGCCGCATCATCTGCTCACGTCGTTGGTATACCTCCTCTTTATAGAGAGGGTAGAGCACCGTCAAGACCTGTTGGACGCTTTCTGTAATCACGGGCGATCTCGTAGCAGGATGCTGAAAAGGCTGCCTTGTTTGCGAATGCTTGTATGCCGTTTTCGTTGCTCGAAGATCTCTAGGTTCTGATCATGAGATGGCTCACGAGCCAATCGCCGATCGATGTGGTCATCTGATGAAAGTCTTCCTTCCGAGTGAACTGGTGATCGGCGTCCGGCAGGAGATTCAACCGCTTCACCCCTCCCAGGCGGTCATGCAATTGCCGGCTTTGATGAAGGGGGACACATTCATCCTGTTCACCTTGGACGATCAGCGTAGGCGCAGTAATGTGTTCCGCCGGCTCATAGGCAATCTGCTTGAGGCAGTCTTCGTAAAAGCCATATCGCAATCGGACTCGATCCGACTCTCCCCTCATATTTGGAATCGTGTTGGTGGTTTGCCACCGTACCAATTCTTCCCGCCCAAATGTTATACGAAGCTCTTCTGGAAAGTCCACCACAGGGCATTTGAGGGCCAAGCAGGCGATATCGCGACGCTGGGCTGCTGTGAGGATCGCGACGAGCCCTCCAAAGCTTGAGCCGACGAGCCCGATTCGATCATAGCCTCTAGCTGCCACTAGATCTAAAGCGGCGTGGGCTTGATGCACAGCCAGGGTTGTCGTGAGTTCTTCGAACGGTCCGTCGCTGCCTCCCTGGCCGAAAAAGTCGAACCGAAAGGTTGCGATGCCTTGTTCGTTGAGGAGCCGGGTCAAGGTCTTGTTGGTCGTGCTGTTCTTGCTGGAGAGAAATCCATGGCACAGCACGGCAATACGCTTGGTCGGTCCCTCAGGCGTGGTGAGTATCGCGGAAATGCGGTGACCATGCAAATCATGAAAGATAATGGCTTCTTCCATATGGCAGTCATTCAATCTAGCAGGCAGCGTGAAGGGGATTTATGTATGTACGACCTTCGATGGCCCGTATGTGTGACCCAACAGGAGAACTCTCCCGCAGGATGCTCAAAAAGGCCGTCCAGCAAGGCCGCAGGCGAGTCGAAACCGGAGGCGTACCCTCGGGGGCTCACGGTGCGACGAATAAGGAGCACCACGTCTGTGCGCGCCGCCGAGTGGTGAGGCGGCCGGGTCCCCGTTGAGGATTTCGATGAGCCGAGAACGCTGCTGGCGGACTTTTTCAGCATCCTGTTACTAGGATTGGAGAAAGTAGAAATGATTCGTCGGCCCAGTACCGTGACCGATTGCGAGGCTGTGGCGGAGGGCTTCGGTGAGGTAGGTTTTAGCTGTTTGCACGGCGTCGTTCACGGATTTGCCTCGTGCAAGATGAGCGGCGATGGCCGAGGCGAAGGTGCAGCCTGTGCCATGCGTGTGGGGCGTATCGATGAACTCCCCTTTGAACACATTGAAAAAATTGCCGTCATAGAGTAGATCAGTGGCCCGTTCAGCCGGTAAATGGCCGCCCTTGATCAGCACATACTTGCAGCCGAACTTATGAATGACTTTGGCTGCCCGACGCGCGTCGGCGAGCGTCTTGATCTCCATGCCGGACAGTTGCTGGGCCTCGTGGATGTTCGGCGTGACGAGCAACGCCAATGGGAAGAGCTGTGTCTTCATGGCGTCGATCGCCTCCGGCTTGAGCAGCGCATGGCCGGTTTTTGAGATCATGACCGGATCCACCACGAGATTCATGACATTCTGAGGCTTGAGGAGCTTTGCGACGACCTCGACAATAGCTGTGGAAGACAACATTCCGGTCTTTACCGCAGCGACGTCGAAGTCGTCGAACAGGGCGTCGATTTGCGACGCAATGATCGAGACCGGCAACTCGAAGACGTCGGTGACCTCTTCCGTATTCTGTGCCGTGATGGCGGTAATCGCCGACATGGCAAACACGCCGTTGGCCGACATGGCTTTGATATCGGCTTGAATCCCTGCACCGCCACCGGAATCAGAGCCGGCGATCGTCAAGACCTGTTTGATCGGTTGTGTGCTCATGTGAATATCAATTAGAAAGGTGGTGGTATAATGTCGGTTGTTGCGGGGGGGGCTCCAGCCGATTCGACTTTGAGACCTTCAATGGAGAACAGGGCATCCAGTCGTGGGGCTTTCTCGTGATAACGAAAGATAAATTGGCTACCGGTTGCGTCCGTCGGCGCCGAGAAGGTCAACACGGCCCGGCCCTTTCCTCGGGGAGAGACCTCGATGCCACGCATGCAGAGGCCTTCGCGGTTGTTCTCCGACTCCAATTTCCACCGGGCACCATGGTCATCTTCGAGCGTAGTGTTCTGCAGTAGGCACAAAACTTTGACGTCGCGCGATGACTTATTCTCAATCGTGAGATCGGCTGTGACCTGATTGTCCCGCCTATGCAGGGCTGTTATGACCATTTGATAATATTCATTGCTGTGGAATCCAAGCCCGGGCGGTGGCGCCGGCTTGGTAGAGCTGTCGGCCTTCACAACAGGCGGCTTATTCGCCTCCTTGATGAGCTCAGCCAGCGGGCCACTTTTAGGAATCGTGCCGCGTGTAGCGCCCAGCGACTGCACGGTGCTGGGGCTGAGCAGTTTCACCGTCACCCGAAAGCCGTCCGGTGAGTCGAGATAGGCCCCGGTGACAAATACGTCGGCATGCACCGCCTTGGCGGTTCGCTTGACCGCGCTAGCCTGAGCCGGTTCGAGCTGCGTAACATGGAATTTCTTCAACGTCGAGTCCACGAGGGTTCGGTCGATCACTTTGATTTCGCCAATAACCAGAATCTGCGTGCTCAGTTCCTCCGCTAAGAACTGTCCGATCGGTGTGATGATGCCTTTGCTATCCGTAAAATCCAACACCGCCAGTCGTGTCTTCTTCGCTTTCTCAACGTGGGCGATCACTCCCTCCGCCAACTGCTTCAGGCCCTCTTCATACTGCCCCGCCGCATGAGCCGGCAGCGTCCAGAGGGTAGCCATGGCAAACAGGGCTGTGAGCAGGAGACGACTCATACCTGGGAATTATCCTTTGAGATGGGAATCCATTTCAACGCTAGCGCACATTATACTCAGTGGACATAGCCTGTCCAGCGGATCAATTCTCATGGTTCGCATTGCCACATTATCAAGTACGCTTGAATCTGCATCCGGGTGCCCGGACAGTGCCGGGGCTGTCCGTCAGCTCCACTGCAGATCATGGCTCGAGGTGGAATAGATCGGCGTACTTCCGGGAGGAGGTAAGGTGGGTCGGCGTTCAACGAAGGTGATCAAGTGTTGTGCTTTGAGGGGCTAGGTTTGTGTGCCATCCAGAAAGTTTCAAGAACGAGAGAGACAGAATTGCCACTTCGATCATGACGAGCACATAACGTAAAAGTGCTTCTGAGACAGAGAAGATTCCTGCGTAGACTCCCAAGCTGTAAGACGTGAAGTGGTTGCCTAGTTGCCAGTCTATAAAAAATGAGAGGGCTTTCTCTAGGAGAACGAACAGGCTCGGAAGCCATCCAACAAGAAGAGCCACTCTCCAGCCATTCCCCTTCGATTGTAGCCAGGCAGAGCGGAGACTTGCTTGACTGTCGACCGCGATGGCTGGGAGCAACAAGCTAAACCGACCTATGAGATAGCCCAAAAGTATTTGTCCCAGCAGCGCCCATGGGAATAAGGATATGTTGAGTCCCAATAGTCTGATCGACAGTTCCTTCAACCCTTCGCCAAGAAAGGGTTCAATGAAATCAATGAACCGTATGACAACTTCGGTGACGACGAACCAGGACATAATGCCGATCGTGTAAATGAATATGAGCCAGCCAAAGAACCTGAATTCTCTGTGAGGCCAGCCGAGGATGCCAAATCGAGATACCGAATGCTCTCCAATAAGAATGGAGCGATGACAGGCAACGGCAAAGAAGCTGAAAATTAGGAGGTGTGGTATGTGCATCAGGATGCCTACGGATCGAGGCGCATCTCTTAAAAGCCAATACTCACCAAGGAAAAGCACAGTCGTCAGTGCCACGGGCTGGGGGAGGAGTCGCCAAATGTGTTGACGGCGATTCCACGGTAGCAGTATAGCCTCTTTGATAATCGGCCCAAGTCGCAGAGGCTGATCAGAACATCCCTGCTGTGATTTCGTGTGAAGAACTGCTTCCATTCGCCTTCCTGATAGTTCCATTCGATCATAGCCAGTAAGTGGGCACATCTGTCGAGCGATTTCTGATTTCTTGTCTGCATCTGGTACTTTTGCAAGCGTAGAAGTCGAAAGTGCTTACTGGGCTATTTAACTGAAAACTACACTATTGGTTAGAAAATCTAATGATGCGGTGATATGCCGAAAGGGGAGGCCCATGGCCAGAAAACGTCATACCGAGGGTCAGGTTATCGTCGTGTTGAAGGATGCCTAGGCCGGCGAGAGTGCTCAGGGCCTGTGCCGGAGGCACGGCATCTCGGATGCTACCTTCTATGAGTGGCGGGAAAAATGCGCCGACCTGGGAGTCAGCGACGTGAAGAAACTGCGTCAGCAGAAAGAGGAAAACCGGCGGTTTGAAACAGATGGTGCCCGAGCAAGTCTTGGATATTCAGGCGCTGAAGGCGCTCACCACAATAAACTGGTAAGCCCGAGGCGAAAGGACCGCCGCCACATCGAAGTCGTCGAACGCGGCATCGATCTGCGCCGTGATGGCAGTAAGCGCCGACATGGCCTTAATATCGACCTGAATCCACGCGCCTCCGCCAGAATCCTAACCAGCGATCGTCAAAACCTGCTTCAACGTCATAAGTGCTCAGAAATCTGTACTGCGCTGCCTCGCAGATTATACTCGGCAGACCAAGCCTAGCCCGCATTATTCATGATCACTTCTGCTGCAATCGCGCATTTGCTGCTGCGACGAGCCTTCGGCGGGCAGGCTCGCCACTCGCTTCCTCGACGTACTGTGCAAGTACGCCTCGGGGTCTCGCGGCTCCGCGTGCCCGTCTCACAACGCGACTGCGCGATTTCGCGACAAACCATCATGAATAATGCGGGCTAGAGGCTCAGAATCGCCTGCGCATCAGTGCTCAACCAATACGCCAGCCAAGTAAGCAATCAGCACTATGAGCCCACCAAGATATAGCACAACAGAGCGGTTGGTCATGCCTTCCGTCTCAGAAGATATGGTTCTAGCCAGACAGATATGTAGACCAGAGAGTTCTCCCTTCATGATCCTAAACTCTATCTCAGCCAACCCATCCTCGCCAAACGAAAGAATCTTCCTATACTTACCTCTGAGATATCGGAAAACAGGTTCAGATTCCTGGAGTGTTCTAGTGGGCATCCTCGAAAGATCGGGGAGCCCGACGACTCGCACTAAATCACCCGCGTATATTTTCCGGCCAGTACAATCTTCTCGACTTTGTAATTTGTTAGTTCTTGTATTACGGGATACCACGTTCAAGCTCTCATATTTTTCTGTCCCGTCGCGATCTGCCCGTGGGGCTTGATATGAGTGAATATCCGCCCTCAGCGATCTTTCTTCACTCCCTTCCTCTCTCGGCCGGTGTCATTTTTTAGGGCCAGGGTTGGGAGGCTCTCGGAGCGTGATCAGAGCGCTGCTGGGTTACCGCTCTTGCTGAGCTGTCGCCACTGCCTAGGCAGTGGCGACGAATGTTCGAAGCATCACCTTCGCAAAGCGCTGGTGGTGCAAGTTTTCGGCGCCAAGCGGAAGCGAAGCATCGAGCGGCCAACGGCGCTCTATGGCTTCAAGCGGAGAGAGCCTCCCAGCCCTGACCCGCCCTCTCACACCGGCCACTTCTCCTCGTTCCACGCCATCTCCCAAAACATCCACTCATAGCGTGAGCTGATGACGAACGATTCTTCCATCCGCCGCTTCTCTTCTTTTCCCGCCGTCTTGGCCCATTGATCCACTTTTTTTCGCATCCATTGTTGGACTTGAGCGAATTCCGGTGAGGCGTAGAGCATGAGCCAGTCTCGATAGGGGTGATCATTTTTTGGTGGGCCATGCTTCAAGAGATGCTGGCCGACGACACAGTAGATCCAGGCGCAGGGGAGAGCGGCGACGGTGATCTCCGCTGCTGAGCCTGTGTGGGCAACCGTGAGCATATGTCTCGTGTAAGCGTAGTTCGTCGGTGCCATCGGTACAGCAGTCATCTCCTTTGCGGTCATGTTCCACCGCGATCCGTATCCTTCGTGGAGGCTACGTTCGACGACGATGGTGTCTTCGGCGAGCTTCGTCAGGCGCAGAGCTGATTCTGAGTCCGGCGCTCTGAGCGCTCCGGCAGAAAATACACGGGCAAGGTCACTGAGAAATCTGGCGTCTTGCAGGATGTAGTATTTGAATTTATGCTCCGTCAAGGTTCCCTTACCCAATGCCACGACAAATGGATGAATGAGTTGGGCATCCCATATGGGTGTGGCGAGTTGTCTTAAGCGGTCCGTAAACGACATGAGGGTTTCTCCCAGGTAAGCGTAAAATGTGAAAGGGAAAACGTAAGACGTTAGATGAAAAATCTTAGATGATTGAAAAGCGATTATACCAACGAAGCTATTCCCATGTGTTGAGTCCGGTCCCCGATCGCCTCACGTTTCACGTTTCACGCCTAACGTCTTTCCAGGCCAGGGTCTCGGCAGACGATTGATCCCGTCGAGCGCGGCGACTTTGTAACATTCCGCCAGAGTCGGATAATTGAAGACGGTGTCGATGAAATAGTCGATCTTCCCCTGATAGGCCATGACGGCCTGACCTATGTGAATAAGCTCCGTCGCTCCTTCTCCAATGGCATGTACACCCAGGAGTGCATGGGTGTGGCGATGGAATAGCAGCTTCAACATGCCGGTTTGATCGCCCATGAGCTGCCCTCGGGCGATTTCACGATAGTGGGCGATGCCGGACGCATACGGGATCTCCGCCTTGGCCAGGTCTTCCTCATTCCGTCCCACCGTGGAGATTTCAGGAATAGCATAGATGCCGTAGGGCAGGAGGTCTGTGTCGGTATGGTCGGGATGGCCAAAGGCGTGGCACGCCGCATGGCGCCCTTGCTGCATGGAGGTGGACGCCAGGGCGGGAAAACCGATGACGTCGCCGGCCGCGTAGATATGGGGGATGGCTGTTTGAAAATGCTCGTTTACGATCACGCGGCCTCGCGCATCCGGTGTGATGCCGACGGCTGCCAGGTTCAAGCGCTGTGTTGCGCCGATTCGGCCTATGGCATACATGAGCGTCGTGGCGGTGACCGGTGGCCGGTGTGCCAGCGAGACCGTGACCTGTCCGTCTGGCTCTTTCAGGATCGCGACCACTTCTTCCTGGTGGTAGAGCGTCACTCCGATATCTGTCATCTGTCGTTGCAAGGCGTCGATGATCTGCGCGTCGACAAATTCGAGCAGGCGGGGACGCTTGTCGATCAGCACGACCTTCACACCGATCATGGCTAAAATCGATGCGTACTCTGTGCCGATCACGCCGCCGCCGACAATGATGAGGGATGTCGGAAGGCGTTTGAGCGTGATGAGGCCGTCGGTATCGATGATGGTGTGACTGTCGAATGGAATATCGGCTGGTCTGGTCGGCACTGTTCCCACGGCGATGACGATCACATGGGCATAATGTTCGGTTGCCGTGCCGGCCTGTTGAACGAGGAGCCGGTGAGGATCGACGAAACGGGCTTCCCCAAAAATCAGGTCGATGCGGTTACGTGCCAGCTGATCCTTCACGATCTCGATTTCGCTCTTGATGATGTGGTTGGAGCGAAATGCGAGATCTTCGATCGTGACCGTCTCTTTCAAACGATAGCCGGTTCCATAGAGGTTGCGTTGGCGGAACCCCGAGAGATAGAGCACTGCTTCGCGGAGGGCTTTGCTGGGGATGGTGCCGGTGTTGGTGGAAACGCCGCCGACGACGGCTTTGCGCTCGATGATACCAACGGTCTTGCCGAGTTTTGCGGCCTGGACCGCGGCCTTCTGGCCTGCGGGCCCACTCCCTATGACGAGAAGATCGTATTGGGCCATCTCTTCATTCTAAAGGAAGGCTGAGGTGGAGGCTAAGGTTAAGAAGAAATATGCATCTCCCTCTCCTCAGCCTCAACCAGGGCCTCGGCCTTTTCGTTAGTCAAGGAGCCTGTCCGAGTAATGCCATTCTACTCCGACAAACGATCTGCTGGCCTCTGCGTCGTTCTCGGTCCCAAGAAACCCTCGACGTATTGCAGAGAATACGCCTCCGGTTTCTTGGGACCTGCGGCCTTGCATTTGCCAACAGCTTGTTTGCCTCGCAACGAAGGATTACTCGGACAGGCTCCTAGCCTGCGGTGATCAATGATTTGGCCACGGCGAAGGCCTTGTCCATGTCCGGCAATTGGACCAGTTCGGGGGTGATTTGCAGATGCCGCACAGTGTTGTTGGCATCAATCACCATAATTGTGCGAGCCAGGATGTGGGGCCCCTTGATAAAGAGTCCGTAGGCCTTCCCGAATTCAGCATCCTTGTAATCTGAGAGGAATGTGACGTTGCTGATATGGGCTTCTTTTGCAAATCGCTTTTGTGCAAAAGGCGTATCGACGCTCACGGTGACCAGTTCAACCATCTTATCGAGACCCTTATTTTTCTCGCTCAGATAATGAGTCTGTTCTTCGCACACCGGAGTATCAAGCGATGGGACGACGCTGATGATCCGGACCTTACCCTTGCCTTTGGTGTCGGTGATGGCGACCGGCGAAAGATCCGTCTGTGTCAGCGTCACGTCCCTGAGGGTGTCCCCGACTTTGATGCCGGCTCCCGCGAGAACCAGCGGGTTTCCCTGAAAGAGGACGGTGCGGCCCTCACCAGCCACAGCGCTGCCGTCAGCGACGGTGTAGTTCTTGTAAGGAAAATTGGAGCTGCCGGTACTTGCGCATCCTGCGAACCCGAGCGCCATGCAGAGTGTGGCCCCAATGAGTATTCGGTGCGATGTCTTCATAATAGTACCCTCCTTTGGTGAAGCGATGGTAAATGGTTTCCCCAGAATACGAGGTCTGTGCTTGTGCCGTCAGCAGGCGGTAGATGCATTCTGCCGTCACTGCAACGCCTCGACGATCGTCCTGCCTGCCTGCAAGTGGTACGCACGGTTTGCGTGCGCAGCACAACATACCATCTCTGTCAGTGGCGAATAAAGGTGATGAGTGCCTGGTTGACCACATCCGGTCGTTCCCACTGCGGGATATGCCCTGCCTTGGGGACCAGAATGAATTGTGATCCCTTGATGGTCTGATGGAGTTCTTCGCCTACGGCGATGGGGAACACACGATCTTCTTCTCCCCAGAGCACCAGCGTCGGATGGGTGATTGTGTCGAGGCGTGTGGCAAATCCGGCTTCCCATAACGGAACGTTTTCTCTGACGGCCATAATGGGTTTGATGAGTCCGGGGAGCTGCCGGTTGCGATTGGACCGCTCGAGGACGGCGGGTGTGAGGAGTGCAGGGTCATGCACCATTTCATGTAAGACGGACTCGATCATCAGGCCGCCGAACAGCGTATTGCCAAATGAAACGAGCCAGGACGGCGCACTACTTTCCAAGGCGCGCCTCACCGATGGACTGGTGAGCTTCTCCATGACGTGTTGCGGTAGCCCGCCGACAAGAACGAGCTTGGCCACGCGTGTGGGGTGTGTCAGCGCCATGCCGATGGCCAACCCGGCGCCCATGGAATTGCCGACTAACGTGGCTTGCGGAATCTTTGCGGCGCCCATGAACCCGTCAAAGAAGTCCACCATCTGATCCGGCCGGTAGTCGATGTCAGGTTTATCGGATAGTCCGGCGCCGGGCAAATCGAGCGTAAGGACGCGGAAGTGCTGGGACAGCTGGTGCTGCTGATATTCCCATTGCCACATCGATCCCCCGAAGCCATGGATCAGAATGACCGGCGGGCCTGCGCCGACATCTAGATAGGCGATTCGCTGGCCCTGGACGAGAACGGTGTGGACGGGCATGCGCTCAATGGCGTCGAACTGTGCTGGAATCGACGAGGGAGACGAGCAGGCGGTCATGATATGACACAACAGGATGAAGATGAGTAGTGCAGCATAAGGCTGGCTGCATCCATGAACGGAGGCACGCGGGTCTATTAGGTTACTCCAGCTGGATGACCGTTTCATCCGTTTTCACATTGTCGCCTTCAGCGACCAGGATGGCCGTGACGGTCCCATCGATCGGGGCCGGGACCTGGCTTTCCATCTTCATGGCCTCGATGATCAGGAGGGGGGTTCCGGCTTTGACCACAGCATTAATTGCGACGAGTACTTTGACGACGCGCCCGGGCATCGGAGGCGCCACATCTCCCGGCTTGGACGGCCTGGGTCGCTTGGGCTTGACGCTGCTGCTGGCATCGGGAGCTTCCGGCACACCGGCTAGGATTTCCTGGATCGGCTCTAACGAGACCTCTTCAAGTTTGTCGTTGACCCGGATGTAATAGGGTTTGCGGCCACCCACCTTCCGTCCGGAACCGGACACCTCTATATGGTAGGTTTCGCCGTGGACTGTGACGTTGAATTCGGCCGGGGCCAAATGGAGTTCGGTGGCCGCAGCCGATCCGCTGGCTGAGAAGATTTCGAGAGGTTCCAGCGCAAGGTCCCCCTTCTCTCGCGCCTCGAAGAAGTCTCGCGCGATAGAGGGAAATAGAGTGAATGACAGTTGATCTTCCACCGAGGTGGCTGAGTCTGGCAGATCTTTTCTGGCTGCTTCCAGTTCAGGCTCCAACCGATCAGCGGGTCGCGTCTTGATCGGATGGTCATCCCCGATCGCGCGGGCCATGATGTCGTGATCGAGGGGACCCGGCGCCCGCCCATAGAGTCCGAGGAAGTAGTTCTTGGTTTCCGTCGTGATGACTTTGTACCGTTCGCCGGTCAGGACGTTTAGGGTGGCTTGGGTGCCCACGATCTGGCTCGTCGGAGTGACGAGCGGGGGATAGCCCATTTCCTTTCGGACGCGCGGTACTTCATCCAGCACTTCTTTGATCCGATCGAGCGCATTTTGTTCGGTCAGTTGCGCGGCAAGATTCGAAAGCATGCCACCAGGAATCTGCGAGGTGAGGATCTCGGCATCGACCCCGGTGAACTCGCTTTCGAACTGCCGATACTTTCGCCGAACGGTGCGGAAGTGTTCAGTGATTGGGAGGAACGAGGCCAGATCCAGTCCGGTGTCGTACGGGGTGTTGCGCAGCGAGGCCACCATTGTTTCCGTCGAGGGGTGCG
>Ga0163153_10000735_pt1 | contig 55227 bp, 50 predicted proteins | sample OliLakLV19MP6IB1_FD_148629 | JGI IMG/M metagenome (GOLD analysis project Ga0163153, IMG submission 148629) | Freshwater microbial mat bacterial communities from Lake Vanda, McMurdo Dry Valleys, Antarctica - Oligotrophic Lake LV.19.MP6.IB-1 | ecosystem: Environmental > Aquatic > Freshwater >... | reverse complement strand
AAATGCAGGTGATTGGTGCTTTGATGCGGAAGTTGGTGCATTTGGCTTTTGGGATTTTAAAATCCCAAAAGCCTTTCGATCCCAATTATTTACTTGCTACCCCTTGACAGTTCAAGACAGTATCTACGAAATTAATAACTAATTTTCCGTTCAGTAACTAAAGTCAAACTGACCCATTCACCTTTGTCATTGTAACTGCGAATCATCCGAAATCGCAAATCAGGTTCTACCAACCAACCGGCCTCAAAAAATATAGGTTTTCTGAGTTCAACTTTCACCGGACAAGTGCAAGAACCGCCATCGGGAAGCAGCAAAACTTGCACTGGTGTTGAACCTTCGTTAAAATTAATCACAGAACTGTCAATGCTGCCGCTAGAACTGATAACATTAGCATTGTTGCCAAAAGTATTTTTTTGAATTAGGCGATCGCTACTTTCCAAATGCAATTGTAAATTGGTAGAATAGGAATCAGGAGAACGCGAATCTGGATACATTGTCACGGCCTCGCCCTGCCACTCTCCTAGCAAAGCCTCAACAGTTAAAGGCGGACGTTCGGAGACATTTTTATCAAGCTGCTTTTCCCGAATTAAGGTAAGTTTGGATAAATTGCCGTCGGTATTGTATAGCTGAACGAAGCGCAATCGGCGATAATTGTAGATAAAACCAAACTCGGCACCAGACTCAGAAAAAGGCGCTAGTTGAATAGTACCCTGACAAAAAGCTCCATTCTCAAAAAACAAGATATCTCGTCCCAAAGTTTGATATTCTCGAACCAGTTCGCTGACTTCGGGTTCGCCGACACCGCTAGGATTTGGGGAAAAGCGACGGAGTTTCAATCGCACGGTTTTGTTGTCATTCAAACCTTCGAGAGAAATAATGCTAGGAGTATCTTGAAGTACCTCTCCTCGCGGCGATAACTGGGTAAAAGAACCGTGCCATTCTCCTAAGTTTTGCAGAAAGTTTTCCCATTGTGATACCATATTCTTACCTTTGGATATATGTCTAAAAATAGAATTATAACTCTGCTGACGGATTTTGGATTAAGCGATGTTTATGTGGGAGTGATGAAAGGTACGATCGCCCAAATTAACTCGCAGTTAAAAGTCATTGACATTACGCACCAAATACCCTCTCAAAATATTGCAGCGGCGAGGTTTTGTTTAATGACTGCTTTTGCTTATTTTCCAGCAGAAACAGTACATATTGCGGTTGTCGATCCGGGTGTGGGTAGCAACAGACGCGGGATTGCGGTTAAATGTGCTAATTGCTTCCTTGTCGGGCCGGATAACGGGTTGTTTAGCGGGGTGTTGAGTCGGGAAAGTGCGTTAGCGAAGCCCTCGAAGAGGATCGCCGCTGTGGAGTTGACGAATTCGCAATACTGGCGATCGCCCGAAGCCAGCAGCACGTTTCACGGTCGCGATATTTTCGCAGCAGCGGGGGCCCATTTGGCGAACGGGGTGCCGCTGGAAGAGTTGGGAAGGGCGGTACGCCCTGCGAGTTTAGTGCAGCTACAGATACCAAATTGCGCCGTTACAGCCACAGGTGCGACTGGTTGCGTTCAATATGTCGATCGCTTCGGCAATTTAATTACTAATATCCCAAATAATTGCATTGTATCTAACAATTGGTCAGTGACAATTAGCAATAGTTCTGATGCAATTCGCATCCCCAGCGGTAAAACCTACAGCGACAGCGAACCGGGGGATTTAATTGCCATAACTGGTTCTGACGGTTGGCTAGAAATTGCCGTTAACGGCGGCAGCGCTCAATCCATTTTGCAGCTACAATTTGGAGATAAGGTAGAAATAATATTATGTCCGCTTGCCTAAATTTTTGATTAATGAATCGACCGCAGATTAAAGGCAGATAGACACAGATAGACGCAGATAATTTAAAGATAATTTCGGAATTTTGCAATTTTGTCTATTACGTGTAATCTGCATTCATCTAATTTTCGATTTCTCTGCAAAATCAACAATAGTCCGGCGGTATTCGCTGCTGTTAAAAAAAGCATCTCCATTATTGTGTTTAGCATTCGGAACGAGCAAAATTTGCTTGGGTTCAGGAGAAGCAGCATACAACTTTTTACTCATCGCAGCGGGAATCAAAGGGTCAGCAGTCCCGTGGGTGAACAAAACCGGAATTTTGAGCAATTTAACTTTATTCAAAGAATCAAACTTTTGTGTCAGCAGCAGCCTCACTGGAAATAGTCGCATTATACTGTAGCGTTCTACCATATTCAGCATAGAAGTGAACGAACTTTGAACGATTAATCCTGCTGCTTCTGGATGTGTGACTGCTAATTCCACAGCAACAGCACCTCCTATTGAATGACCGTACAAAAAGATTTCGCTGGGTGACAATTGCCGCTGTTTCACTAAATAATTATAAGCTGTTTCCGCATCTTCATATATCCGAGCTTCGCTGGGAAAGCTGCCTTGACTGCGGCCGTAACCCCGGTAATCTATCAGCAATACGGAAAAACCTAATTCTCGGAAGCGGTAAGATTGATTGATGTTCGCGCCGATGTTAAAACCCCTACCGTGCAGGTACAATAGAGTTCCTAATGGCTGTGGATTTGCGGCGGGCAGCCACCAACCGTGAATTTTCTCTGTTTTTTCTGTTTTGGGCGATCGCCCGTTAACTGGCAACCAAACCTCTTCGTAGGGGATGTTGAAAGCATCCGGTGTTTTGGCGATCGCAGGTGTTGGACTAAAGATGAGACGAGTTTGCAGGATAAACAATAGTATACAAGAGACGATGTAGGCGATCGCCAAAAATTTCACTAAAAATAATATCCATTTATGAAAATGTCTGTATTTCTTTGGTAATTTGCTCATGGCGGTACAATCAATAAATAATCAGCGACCCAACAGCCTTAAAAACAATAATTATTGACCTCAAAAAGTAGCATAGTCTGAGGCAAGATAAATCCAGATGGTTCCTCTGTTAAAAGTTTATGGTATATTTCATCTGCTTGCCACAAGGATTCTTCAGGTAAAAATCTAAATATTGACGCAGCAATATATTGTTTCTCTTGTTCAAAACTAATCCACTTTCTTGATAGTTCTTCTGCTGCGTGACCAGTCGTATTAGAACCAGAAAAAATATCTACTACCAAATCTCCCGGTTCAGTGAGAAAATTGACAAAGAATGACGGTAACTTTTTGGGGAAACGTGCCGGATGCACCTTAACATTAATCTCTTTGCATAAGCGCAGGTATTGAGAATTGCTATCCGCATTAGAATATTCTAGCAAATTCGATGGCAGAGCACCTCCATTATCTTTGGCAAATTTATCACTAATCTGATGACCGGAAGGACGTTCCTTGGGAGTATAAAATTCATCAGCATTTTTCAAGAGTTTTTTCATTCTTTCAGAATATTCTACTTTAACTTTAGTAATATTTGCTTGAGGCTGATTAGTTTTGGAAAGCCACCAAACAGGATTAACAGAATCTTTTGCCCGAATTTTCTGTTTATTCACCCACTCTATAGGAGATGGAAGTTTTGAAGGATTAAACCAGAAAAACTCTTGAGCAAGTTTAAATCCATACTCGTCGCATAACCTAATAAGCACGCGGTAATTGTACAGCGACCTTACAGGTATCCCTTTTTGATAAGCACCGCCAAGGTCTATCACAAAACTTCCCGTGTCCTTGAGAACTCTTTTAATTTCCGGTGCAAATCCCAGTAACCAGTCAACATATAAGTCTTGGTCTTCATTTCCATAACTTTTTTTACGTTGTAGTGCAAAAGGAGGGGATGTCATCACCAAATCAACAGAATTACTAGCAAGAGAATTGAGGAGATGAAGAGAATCTCCCAGATAAGCTTGACCGTACTTGGTGTTATAAACTGGGGCGGGCAAAATATTACTCATATCTAATTGAACATTATTGCAAGTTACAAAATACAGAGTGCGATCGATTTTATGGTCATTCTAGCTTAACTCGTACTGAAAGTACGAGTAAACCCGTACTCTCAGTACCTTCTTTAAAATGTAAATTCTTCGTACCATTCAAAAATCGAACTGTCAGTACGTTTTTGTAAATGGTAAAGGGTATGAATTACAAGGAAGCTAGACAACTGTTTGCGGCCAAAGTAAGTCAGTTGCGCCGAGAAAAAAGGATGACACAGGAGGAGTTAGCAGAACTCGCAGATAAGACTACTGACTATATCAGTTTATTGGAGCGGGGTGAAAGATCGCCATCCTTTGAAGTCATTCTGAATCTCGCTGAAGCTCTAGACGTACCAGCTAGTTATTTATTGAGCTTTAGCCAAAGCGGTGAAAGTACGGCTATCCTTAATACCCTGATAGCTGAGCCAGTTTCTCCTTCGGTAGTGGAGCCGGTTGAAGAGCCTATTACTACAGAAAACGAACGCAGCTCAGATGCTAAACGGCTAGAAGATGCGATGAAAAGCATCCAAGAATTGCAAAATCTGGCTAGTGAATATGGTATTGCGGATATTTTTCAAGATAACGGGGGAAAAACTTTGCAGTTATTAATCCTTTTAGGGCTGCGGATATCGCCTGGACGAGAAGGAAACGATGCTATTGATGCTGAAGGAAAAGAATACGAACTTAAAACAATAAATATTGCTCTCAATAGAAGCGGTGGGGTCACTACTCACCATCATTTGAATGAAATTATACTTAACAAATATCGCAGAGTTGAAGCTTGGTATATTGGACTGTATGAAGGCATAACTCTCAAAGAGATTTATAAACTTACACCTGAAATGCTGGAACCTAAATTCAAAGAATGGGAAGAAAAGGTGAGACTAAGAAACGAACCGCTAAACAATCCTAAAATTCCCTTAAAGTTAGTTAGAAAAGGGCAACTTGTCTACTCTCATAGTAAATAATATAGCAATCCTAAATCAGTTTCAATAACTGGTTAACTGGTTCCCAGGCTCTGCCTGGGAACCGATGTCCAGAGGCTCTGCCTCGGCTGATAAAATGGAGGCAGAGCCTCCGGATCTGCGTTACCAGGCAGAGCCTGGTAACGAGTATAATCATTTAGGATTGCTATAGTTGCCCTGTCAATCTTTAAAGGAGATTAGGTTGTATTTGTGTAGCGTAGCAGTGATATATGACTGACAAGTACAGACTTTTACACTCAAGCTACCACGAAATTAACCAACTTTCCAGGAACCACAATCACCTTTTTAATCTCCTTACCTTCAATGTGGCGCTTCGCCAAGTCCGACTCGCGAGCAAACTTTTCCAAAGCAGCTTTGTCAGCACCAGAAGGCACTTGAATAGTGCCGCGCGTCTTACCCATAACTTGAATTACCAGCGTAATTTCATCGGTAATTAATGCCGCAGCATCCACACTCGGCCAAGTTTGTAGGTGCACCGATTCGCTGTTACCAATCAAGTGCCACAATTCATCAGCAATGTGCGGCGCAAACGGCGCTAACAGCAAAATCAAAGTGTTAATTCCCTCTGCATAAACGGGCGAATCTTTACATTTTGCATCAGCCAGGGCATTGTTCAATTTCATCATTTCGGAAACAGCAGTATTAAACTGATAGTCGCCCTCCAAATCTTCCTGCACTTCCTTAATTGCAGTGTGAATCGCCCGCCGCAAATCCTTCTCAGCTTTGCTCAACACATCTTTCTCCCCTTGGTCAGGGTGAGCTTTGCTCAACACATCTTTCTCCCCTTGGTCAGGGTGAGCTTTGCTCAACACATCTTTCTCCCCCCCTTGGCAAGGGGGGGCAGCGGGGGGTGAACCAAACTCTGTCACCAATCGCCAAACGCGATTTAAAAAGCGAAATTGCCCTTCCACATCGGCATCGTCCCACTCCAAATCCTTCTCTGGCGGCGCTTTGAATAAAATAAACATTCGCGCCGTATCTACCCCATATTTCCCCATAACTTCCAAGGGGTCAACACCGTTATATTTTGATTTGGACATCTTCTCGTAGAAGACTTCCAAAGCTTCGCCAGTTTGAGGATCTTTGGGATTTGCGGGGTCTATATCTGTTGGGGGAACATATTTGCCAGTAACGGGGTTTTTGTAGGCCATTGCTTGTACCATGCCTTGAGTTAACAGGCGTTTAAATGGTTCGTCACAATTGATCAAACCCCGATCGCGCAAAACCTTGGTAAAGAACCGCGAATACAGTAAATGCAGGATTGCGTGTTCGATGCCGCCGACATATTGGTCTACCGGCATCCAATCATTTGTCTTCGCCGTATCGAAGACTTGCTCTTGATTTTGAGCATCGGGATAGCGCAAGAAATACCACGAGGAATCGATAAAAGTATCCATCGTATCTGTTTCTCGCTTCGCCGCAGTGCCGCAACTCGGACAAGGAACGTTTACCCATTCTTCCATCTTTGCCAAGGGCGAACCTTTGCCAGTAAATTCTACATTTTCCGGCAACAATACGGGCAAATCCGATTGGGGAACGGGTACTGTTCCGCAGTTGGGACAGTGAATTACGGGAATCGGAGCGCCCCAATAACGCTGTCTAGAAATTAGCCAATCTCTCAAACGATATTGCACTCGCGCTTTTCCACAACCTGCATTTTCGGCATGGTGAATAATCGCTGCTTTGCCTTTTATTGAATCCATGCCGTTGAAGCTTTCGGAATTAATCATAATTCCTGGTTCGGTGTAAGCTTCGGTCAGCGGAACTTCATCATCTGCGACAATTACTACTTTAATTGGCAGTTGATATTGATTGGCAAATTTGAAATCTCGCGTGTCGTGGGCTGGTACTCCCATAACTGCGCCGGTGCCGTATTCGTACAGCACATAATCGGCAATCCAAATGGGAATTTCTTCGCTGTTGAAAGGATTGATTGCTTTGCCGCCTGTGGGGATGCCGCGCTTTGGTTTGTCTTCGGCTGTGCGATCGATCTCGCTTTGGGCGGCGACTTCTTTAACAAAGGTTTCGACGGCTGCTTTTCTGTCTGGTGTAGTAACGCGATTAGTTAATGGATGTTCCGGCGCTAAAACAAGGTAACTAACGCCGTAAACTGTATCGGGACGTGTGGTGAAAACGGCGATTTTTTCATCCATTCCGACAATCGGAAATTCTAAGTAAGCGCCGACTGATTTGCCGATCCAGTTGGCTTGCATTAATTTGACTCTTTCTGGCCAATTTGGCAATTTGTCTAAGTCGTTTAATAACTGTTCAGCGTAATCGGTAATTTTGAGGAACCACTGCCGCAATAATTTGCGCTCGACTTTGGCACCGGAACGCCAGGAACGACCTTCGTTATCTACTTGTTCGTTTGCTAAGACTGTTTGGTCGATGGGGTCCCAATTAACTGCGGCTTCTTTTTGATAAGCTAATCCTGCTTCTAAAAATTGCAAGAAAATCCATTGAGTCCACCGATAATAATCAGGAGAACAAGTTGTAACTTCTTTTGTCCAGTCGAAAGAAATACCCAGACGGCGAAATAAGCCTTTCATTTGGGCAATGTTTTGATAAGTCCATTGTGCGGGGGGAATTCCTCGCTCGATGGCGGCATTTTCTGCGGGCAAACCAAAAGCGTCCCATCCCATCGGATTGAGTACGCGATAGCCTTGCATCCGCTTGAGTCTGGCAATTACATCGATGATTGTGTAGTTGCGGACGTGTCCCATGTGCAGGTTTCCCGATGGATAGGGGAACATGGATAAGGCATAAAATTTAGGCTTTTGGGTATCTTCTGGCATCTGGTCTAAGTTTTGCTCAGCCCATGTCTGCTGCCATTTTTCTTCTATGGATTGGGGGTTATATCTGGAATCCACAACAATTGCTCCGTGTAGGATTTACTAATGTTTGCTTGAACATTTTGGCACATTCAAGGGGCTTCGATTCGGATTTTTCTGAGCTCCAAGGATTTTGGCTCAAATATATGTATTATATATTGTAGTATAGGTAATTTGAGCTGGGGGCGATCGACCAAATCTCTCCGTTCGCCCTGAAAAAAGTAAATAACTGCAATCCGCAGCAACCCGATTTCTTTAAAAAACCGGGTTTCTACTCGTTGTTTGGGCTTAGATGCTATCTGGGTCGATGTTCAATTCGCGCAATTTGGCGGCTAAACGTTCGGCCCGCTGCGAGGCTTGTTCGGCACGTTCTCGCTCTAGTAGTCGCTCTGCATTTATTTCGGAAGGGGAAAGAAACTTTTCTCCATCAGGTTTATAAATTTCTAACCCTGATTCTGGCAACTCAAACCGCACTCCCAGTCTCGGGCTTATCCATCCCTCCATCGGTTCAATTGGTTCTAAGGTTCCTTCAATTCTTTGCCAACCTTCCAACTCATTTATTTCGGGGTCGTAAAGGTAATATTCCTCAACTCCATAGCGATTGTAAAATGAAAGTTTTTTGTGCATTTTTGTGTTGCTGTCGTTGTGGGAGCGAATCTCAAAGACGACTTGGGGAGGGATATTATCTTCGCCAAATTGTAGGTAGGAACGGCGATCGCCTTTTGGTCTACCAAATATTACCATCGTATCTGGTGCTTGAGAAATGTCATTTCTTCTCTCAACCGGATACCAGAGTAAATCGGCTGCTACAAACACGTTGGGGTCATCTTGAAACAGCGATTCGCAACCTTCTTTGATGGTGACAATTAATTTGTATTGAATTGTACTTTCTGCCATTGGTTGACCGTCGCTGGATGGATAAATGATTTCTTCGGTTGTGACTTGCATTGTGGTTGTCTCCGAGTAGTATTTATGCTTGATTATACTATTATTTGAAGTAGGTATATCGGGTCAGAATGCGGCAGTGCTATTTGCCTGACAAGAATATTCACAATAGCGAACAGCGGCGCTTTAAAGCTGCTTGCAAAAGAGTGTTGTACTGTTTTTCCTTAACAGTATAAGCTCCGAATCTTTCCAAGTGCGGATTGTTCATTTGAGCGTCGAACATCAGATAAGATCGATCGCGCAATCTCTCCACCAGCTTCACCATCGCCACCTTAGAACCCTCGGGAATTCGGTAAAACATCGACTCCCCAATAAACGCACCGCCGATCGACAATCCGAGAATACCGCCCGCCAATTCGTCCCCGCACCAAGTCTCAAAGCTGTAAGCCCAACCGGCCTCATACAAACCCCAGTAAATCTGCTTGAGCTCCTTAGAAATCCAAGTCGTTTCGCGATCGGCACAACCCTCAACCACCGCCCCAAAATCGCGGTTTACAGCCACTGAAAACCGATTTTGATTGAGTTGGCGACGCAGGGATTTCGGATAGGTAAATCTTTCATCTAGGGGAATCAGCGCCCGCTGCCGGCTCGAATACCACCCCAAACTTTCCTCGCCGTCATTTGCCATCAAGAAGTAGCCTTGTGCATATCCTTGTATAATTGTCGGTATATCATATTGCATATATTTATCAGTTGTCATTTGTCAGTTAACTTTTCAAAGTCAACATTAGCAATTAGGAATAATCATGTCTGAAACCATCGAACCTATTACCTTACCGCCCGCCAAAAACCCTGAGCAAGAAGGCCAATGGCTTCAACAAACGCTGCTGGCATGGCTAGACTCCGAGTTTATCCCAGAAGCAGCCAACCAGCAAATAGCTAAAAGGGCTGCCCAAATCTATGTCCGCCAGCGTATGGAAGGCGAAAATGACGTGGGCAGCCTCGTAATTGCGATCGTCACCGAAATGCAGGCCTATGATTTTTCTAAAAGCTTCTACGGCGAATTTGCGATCGCCAATGCCGTCAGCGACTTGTTACTCGAAAGTCTCGGCATCGATAAATGCTGTGGCCAGTGAAGCAAGAAGGAGGAAAATTTAACTCATAAGTCTGAAACAAAAATCAACCCCAAACCTAATCCTGCCGATTAATTGTGAGTTTTTTTCTTCTTCCTTCCTTCTTCCTTCCTTCTTCCTTCTTCCTTCTTTCTTCGTGCTACCAGCTAGACTTCACAACACCGGGCAAAAGACCTTCGTGAGCCATTTCTCGCATCATGTTGCGAGACAGTCCGAAGTCACGATAGTAACCTCTGGGCCGTCCAGTTGCCCAGCAGCGGTTCCGCAAGCGAGTCCGCGAACTGCTGCGGGGTAGTTGTTGTAGTTGGCGGTGAATCGCCATTTTGTCCATCTGATTGTTAGCTTGGTCAAACTGGTCTTTCAGGTCTTCCCGCTTGTCGGCGTACTTGTCTACGAGTCTCTGGCGCTTTTTCTCGCGCTCGACCATGCTCTTTTTAGCCATAATCTGTTGATATCCTTAGATAAATCACAATCTACTATTTTACTATATTTTGGTCATTTCGGATCGCTTTTATTTGAATTACTTTTTTTGTTAACAAGATTTTTAGCAACAGGCAAGATGCCTGTTCCACCATAACTCAACATTTTTAGCAACAGGCAAGATGCCTGTTCCACAATTATTCAACATTTGTGTGGTACAGGCATCTTGCCTGTACTTAACATTTGTGCAATACCTAACTATTAGCAGAAGGACACAAATCTGCAAGTTCGCAAATATTGCAAGCCGGATTTCTGGCATTACAAACCGCCCTGCCGTGATAAACTAACCGGATCGACCAATTTTCCCAATCCGGCTGCGGCAACAATATCATCAAATCCCGCTCGATCCTTGTAGGATCGGTATGTTCGGTCAATCCCAACCGCTGAGTCAAACGTTTGACGTGAGTGTCTACCGTCACACCCATATTAATACCAAAAGCGTGAGCGAGAACGACATTAGCTGTTTTGCGGGCAACTCCGGGCAATTCTAGCAGCAGTTCCATCCGCTGCGGCACTTGATTGTTAAATTTATTGACGATCGCCTGACAAGCACCTTTAATGTTTTTAGACTTATTGCGGTAGAAACCAGTCGATCGCACAAGACGTTCCAATTCTTCTAAATCAGCATTTGCCAAAGCCACCGCATCGGGAAAACGCTCAAACAAAGCCGGCGTTACCAAATTTACTCGCTCGTCCGTACACTGAGCCGAGAGAATCGTCGCCACCAGCAACTGCACGGGAGTTTCGTAGTTGAGAGTACAAGGAGCTTCTGGATAGAGGCGTTTGAGGCGAATCAGAATTTCTAGCGATCGTTGTTTTAAACTTAACTTTTTAGTCATTAGTCAGTAGTCATTAGTCATTAGTCATTAGTCAGTAGTCATTAGTCATTAGCCATTAGTTATTTACAAAATATTGGGGTCGATTCCCATTTCGCGGAGTCGAGCTTCTAAAGCTTCCGATCGCGATCGTTCTTGTTCCAGCAAAGTTTCTGCTTGTTCGGCTCTTTGGCGTTCTTGTTCGGCCCTTTGCTGTTCTTGTTCAGCTCTTAATTCTGCTTGCTCTCGCAGTTGAGCGAGTTCCACAAAACTTACAAATGGCGCTCCGTTTGGCCCGAATATTTGTAGTGCGGTTTCTGATAGTTGAAACCGCACTCCTAGTCGGGGACTTACCCAACCCTCCGCCGATTCTACAGCTTCTAATTCTTGGTCTCGACGCTGCCATATAGTTAAATCCACTTGTTCAGGGTTGTACAAGTAATATTCTTCCACGCCGTAGCGTTCGTAAAATTTGAATTTTTGAATCATCGGAGTTAGACGGTTTCCCGGCGACAAAATTTCAAACACGACTTGCGGCGGAATGTTATCTTCGTTCCACTGTTGGTATGAACCTCGATATCTTTTCGGTCTGCCAAAGGCTACCAGCACATCTGGTGCTTGAGCAAGTTTATTATTTCCTTCTACTGGATACCACAGTAAGTTACCCGCCACAAAAACATCAGCAACGCTCGCAAATAAAAGTTCTAAATTTTCTTTAATCCAGACGATTAATCGAAACTGTTCGGTATTATCTGACATGGGTTCTCCGTTGTCATCTGGGTAGACTATTTTTGATTTTTCCGGAGATTGCAGTTGTGTAATCATTGCTTTTTTTGCCAAATTTAAGGAGCGAATATTAGTCATTAGTCAAAAGTGCTGTAATGACTAATGACTGTTAATTTTTAACTGTTGACTAATCTTATTGGTTATTAGTGGCAACCAACAAATAACCAATAACTAATAATCAATAATCAATAATCAATAATCAATAATCAATAATCAATAATCAATAATCAATAACAACCAACTACTGACTACTGACTACTGACTACTGACTATTGTTGCCGAAGATTGCCCATCAAATCGAACCCAGCCAAATTAGCTGTATCCCGAATAATCAAGAAAATTCCCAAACCCAGCAACAACACCAAACCAGTCTGCATAACATTTTCCTGAATACGGTTCGGTAAAGGTTTACCCCGCAGTCCTTCGATTAACAAAAAAGCTAGCTGGCCGCCGTCCAAAGCAGGTAAAGGCAAGATATTAATCACAGCTAAATTGATGCTAATTAACACCGCATACTGAAACAAACTCGCAGCATCCGATCGCGCAATCCCTGCACCAATCGCCACAATCGCCACAGGCCCGGACAACTTGTCGGCAGTCTGGCTGAAATTGCTAAGTAACTGCCCGAAACCTTGAACCGTCAGCACCACAATCCGCTCAAATTCTTTGGCGGCCTTGCTAAACGCCTCTACAAATCCGGCCCTCTGCCGCACGACAGTGCCGTTAGAAGTTAGTTGCACGCCAATGCGACCTTTGCCGTCGGGCGACAGTTCAGGAGTTACTGTCACCACAAATTTTTGTTCTTGGCGCTGAATTTCCAACGCTAGGGGTTGGTTGGGATGATCTTGGATTGCTGTGACCAATAATTTGATTGCTTCGCGGGAAGCGCCCAATTCCTTGCCGTCAACAGACAGAACAACGTCGCCCGATCGAATTCCGGCTTGTTTCGCGGCCGAACTGACTTCCGCAGCGACTTCGGGGACTTTAACTCCCGGTAAATAGTTCATTTCTGCCGCGCCGACAGTACCCAATTGCACCACCAACAGGAAGTAAGCAAACATTAAGTTGGCAATTACCCCTGCACTAATGACGATCGCCCGATCGATCACGGGGCGATTTTTGAGCAAATTCGGGTCATTTGGGGGAATTGTACTGTCGGGATCTTCGTCCGGGAAACCCACGAAACCTCCCAGGGGAAAGGCGCGGAGGGCGTATTCAGTTTCCGGGCCTTGGTACTTCCAGAGGATGGGCCCGAAACCGATGGAGAAACGGTTGACGTGGATGTGTTGAAGTCTCGCCGCCAAGAAGTGGCCGAGTTCGTGAACGACAATCAAGATACCTAAAACTGCGATCGCTGCCAAAACTGACATGAAGGATTCCACTAACACTTTTACTGGACTTTGATTTATTTTAATATCTTTTTAATATCGGTGGCTTCGCAGCGACAATTTTCAGTCAAACTGGAAAGTGGTGTTTTTGTCGGAAGTCGGGGGTGCTGCGATCGACCCGACGCTGCCAAACCGATCGCGCGATCGTACCTGAGTTTACCTCTAAAACCCATTCCCATTACCAATTCCCTATTACAAATTACCCATTACCAATTCCCTATTATGAAAGACACTTCTTTGAATATTATCGCTATTTCTATCTTTGCCATCACCGTTTCAATATTGTTGGGGCCCCTATTCAACTTGCCAGAAGCCGTACCTGCGATCGCCACTTTTTTCCTGTTGGGGCTAGCCACCCTTGACAGTTTCCAGTGGCAAGGTCAAGGCGGTACTATTTTATTAGATTGGCTGGGAGGAACTTCCAAACAAAAGCGCGATCGTATCCTTCACCACGAAGCCGGACACTTCCTAGTTGCCCACCTATTGGGAATTCCCGTAACCAGCTACGCCCTCAACGCTTGGGAAGCATTTAAACAAGGTCAAACAGCCCAAGGCGGCGTCCGATTTGAAGACGAACAATTAGCATCTCAACTGCAAAACGGCACTCTTTCCTCCCAACTTTTAGACCAATACTGCACCGTGTGGATGGCCGGAATAGTCGCCGAAAAATTTGTTTACGGCAGTGCAGAAGGAGGAGCAGAAGACCGCACCAAAATTAGCGCAATTTTAACACAACTGCGCCGTCCCAGTTCCGAGATTCAACTCAAACAAAACTGGGGTTTGCTGCGAGCAAAAAACCTGGTCGAAAGCCACAAATCAGCTTACGAAGCCCTAGTAGCAGCAATGGAAAAAAGAGCAACTGTTGCCGAATGCTGCGACATAATCCAGCAGAATTTATAGGATAAAACAAATTACGCACTCTTGCCTTATAAACCAGGTTTCTCTGTAGATTTCTCACTAAAAAAATGCGTAAAAACCGAGTTTAAGAGCGTATTATAGGGATTTAAAATTCATGTCAGAACCAAAAATTTTCCCAACAACACTGCAAACAGCGAACCCCAATACAGAAAAATTGTTGTGGCTGTTCGGTTTCCGGATCGACCCCGGCACCGAAATACCAAATCTATATACTCTCATTGTCTATGGAGAACAAGAGCCGCCCTTAGTAGCCGGCGGTCAACTTGTATTTTTTACCCGTCCAGAACTAGCGATTAACGCTCTCCAATTGTGCAATATCGATGTCAGCGAACTGGGAAAGCCACCCACACAAATAGACGCTATTTGCGACATTGCAGAAACGCTGTACTTGCTCGATGCCGAAGATTTTGACGAGTCAGCTACTATCCTCAACTGTTTGAACGCGCTTTTCGATTTAGTGAAAGCTACTTTAATACCGATGCCAACTGAATACAAGCGCATACTTTATGATTTTGCAGACCATTTGAATATTGAGGAAGAGTTTGCAAGTTTTTTAGACGAAGAAGATATTCAGCGATCGGAAATTGTTAATGCCATTTTGTGGTGTGTGGGAGCAATTACAACAAAATCTAGATTGTTGACCGAGTAATTTAAGAAAAACTAGAATGTGAATCGATAATAGATAATATCGCCCAAGGAAATTGTGCCATGACTGTAACAGATTTACGCTTGTGGACTGTAGAGGAATATCGCCGCATGACCGAAATAGGCATTCTCAATCCCGATGAACGAGTCGAATTAATTGACGGGCAAATTATTTCAAGCAGTACAAAAAATCCTCCCCACGCAGCAACTAATCTCTGTGCAGCCGACTATCTAAGAAGTCTGCTGGCAGGACTTGCTTTAATTCGCATTCAAGACGCGATCGCTCTAAGTTATAATTCAGAACCAGAACCGGATATTGCTGTAGTGCAAATCGACCCTCGGCTGTACCAAGATTTTCATCCCGCGCCCGACAATATTTTGTTATTAATAGAAATAGCTGACACGACTTTAGAAACAGACCGCAAGCGGAAAGCACCGGCTTATGCTAAGGCAGGAATTACTGATTATTGGATACTTGATGTTAACACGCGGCAAGTTTATGTTTTTCGCGAACCGGGCGAGGCAAACTACCGACAAGAAACAGTATTTAATGAAGATGATGTTTTGTCAATGCTGGCATTTCCAGAAATAGAAGTTCAGATTTCACAACTGTTTCCTTAAGTAGGGGCAGGTTTTACCCAGAATAATTGCCTAAAACCAATAATCTCGTAAACCTGCCCCCACCAACCTATCAATTACCAATTACCAATTCTTCAGAATAATCCCGATCGCTACAAAAAACTTAGTATTAGGGCGTAGCGTGAGTTATACTCCTACTGGAAAGACTGTGACTGCAAAAACATCCCGAAATCAAAGTTTATGAGCAACACTTCCCCGCCTCAACCAGCCGCCAACAATCCCGCAACACAAAAACTCAGTTTCTCAACAAAATTAGCTTACGGTGCCGGCGATCTCGGCCCGGCAATTACCGCTAATGTTTTAGCATTTTACCTCCTAGTTTTCTTTACCAATGTCGCTGGTTTACCTGCCGGCTTAGCCAGCAATATTTTGGTGGTTGGCAAGGTTTGGGATGCCATAAATGACCCGATTGTGGGGGTATTGAGCGATCGCACTTCTCACCCTTGGGGCCGCCGATATCCTTGGATAATATATGGTGGCATTCCCTTCGGCATATTCTTCTTATTGCAGTGGATTGTACCTAGCACGGATCACACAGTGTTATTTTGGTACTATGTTGCGATCAGCATTTTGTTCAACACCGCCTACACGGCTGTCAATCTTCCCTACACTGCCCTGACTCCAGAACTTACTCAAGACTACAACGAACGCACTAGCCTTAATAGTTTTCGATTTGCTTTCTCCATTGGCGGCAGCATCTTTTCATTAATCTTAGCTCTAATTATCTTTGCTGTATTTGAAAAGAACCCGAATCAACAATATTTAGTATTAGGTGCAATCTGTGCAGTTATCTCTGTCTTGCCTTTGTACTGGTGCGTTTTGGGAACTCGCAAGCACGTCGCAGCTCAACTATTAGAAAACGCCGAACTAGATAATTCTACATCCTTGCCACTGAAAGAACAGTTGCAGATTGCATTTAGCAATCGCCCTTTTTTGTACGTCATTGGAATTTATCTTTTTTCTTGGCTGGGAGTGCAGTTGACGGCTACTATTATTCCCTACTTTGTTGTTAACTGGATGCAGCAGCCACAGTACGTTTTTAGCTTGGTGGCGATCGCAGTTCAAGGCACTGCATTAATCATGCTATTTGTTTGGAGTAAAGTCAGCGAGAGATACGGCAAAAAAGCCGTATATTTTATGGGCATGAGTTTGTGGATTATTGCCCAAGCTGGACTGTTTTTCCTCCAACCAGGACAAGTATTGCAGATGTACTTATTAGCAGTCATGGCAGGTGTCGGAGTTTCCACTGCTTATCTAATACCTTGGTCGATGATACCGGATGTGATCGAACTCGACGAACTGCAAACAGGAGAAAGACGCGAAGGAGTTTTCTATTCGTTTATGGTACTGCTACAAAAAATCGGATTGGCAGGGGGTTTGTGGTTGGTAGGTCAAGCATTAGAAAGAGCTGGATTTCTCTCTACAGTTCCGGGACAGCCTGCACCCGTACAGCCAGAGTCGGCACTGTTTGCGATTCGAGTTGCGATCGGGCCACTGCCCACAATTGCTTTAATTGCTGGCATGATTCTTACATATTTTTATCCTATAACCCGCGAAGTTCATGCAGAAATATTGTTGAAACTTCGAGAAAGAAAAGCACAAAATCAGTAAGCGCTAATAAGGAGTAGTTGGTAATTAGTCAAATCAAAAAACAACAACTACCGATATCTAATCCGATCGAGATCAATAGCAATCCTCCCATCCTGTGCAAACTCTTTTTTTTCTTTGACAATGTGTCATCTTCTTATTGCATCGGTTAATTCAAAAAAAAGCCCGTTGCGCGTTTCCCGCAAGGATTGCTATAACTTGTTCGGAGGGCGAATCAAAGCGATAGTTTTAGGAAGAGCCCCGGAACGCAGAAACCTAGTTTTTTACGAAAATACATAAATCGCGTAGCGCCATCCGCCCCGGTAGACAAACCCACGAGGCTTGAGTTGTTCGAGATGTCGATCGAGCTTGAGAACACAAATTATTAAATTTTATGTCTGTCGCGCACTATAGAGATGAGTTTGCGATATAATTGCAACCATCAATTAAGTATATACACTTAATCAGTCATCCAGCTCCTCAAAAAGTTTATAATTAAAAGAAGAAACAGATTTTTCTCGGAAATTGATTCGATTAGTTGCCGTTCCCAAAAATCTGCTGAATGTGGCTAATTATATCTACATGGGAAATGCAAAACTTTTTAGCCGGTCAGTTAGCGCGTAAGTTAACAAGTGGTTCTGCCGTGGACTGCGAACCGAAAAATGGCATAGAGGACAAACCAATACCAGGGCAAGCGGCGGCTGAGGTGTTACGGTCAATTGTAAAAGTTTGGTAAAGTTATTGAACCCCCTGTCGCGAAGCTGAGCGACACCTGAAAAAGTTTGCGGCGATCGCCCGGAAACCCTAAATACAAGCACAACGCAGCAGAGCCAAATGCAGTCTGATATAACTCTCCAGCAGTTGTAAAAGAACTTTTGCCGCCGGCATAGCATAGGGATTTAGTTATTTTTGTATACTATGTGAAAGTAGTGAGAACTATTAGAAGGAAGTGGGCTCTACCAACCAATAATTTCGTGTGATATCCTTAAGCCAATGCTCAAAGTATCAACCCGAAGGCTCGCAGAAGAAAGCTGATTTTACCCACAAAATATCCAAGAGGTCAACATGGAAAGAGAACAGGACGCTCATATCGTACCCATTAGCAACCAGAGCCGACAGGTGCAGCAATTTTCCGTTGACGAGGGAGAAGAGTTAAGCGCGCAGCCTCAGAAAGGATTGAATCTAAAACCGTTTTTGAGGACTTTTCAGCGACAAGCCCTAATCATTATTGGGATTATAGGTCTAGTAGGCGGTGGAGTTGTTTATCAGATCAAGGGAGGCAAGAAAACATATCAAGGCGATTTTCGGATGCTAGTGGAACCCGTGACAACGGAGGCAAGAATTGCTGATCCCTCTGCCCTAGCCAATCGCAGCGAGGGGGGAGGAGTACCTAGTAGAGATTTTTTTAGTTTGGACTATGCAACTCAACTTCAAATTCTCCAGAGTCCTCAGATGCTGTCAGCTATTGTTCAACAAGTCCAAAAACGATATCCAAAATTTACCGAGAAAATTCTTCAAAAAGAATTAGTCGTTTTGCGGATGGGAGAAGATCTGATGACGCTCACTAAAATTTTGGAAGTTCGCTTCATGGGGAACGATCCTAAATTAGTTGAGTTCGTTTTACAAGAAACTAAAAAGAAATATTTAAAGTACAGTCTTGATGAACGCAAGACTCGGATTGGTGAAGGTGTTAAATTTATTGAAGACCAGCTTCCGGGACTCAATAAGCGCGTAAACGACCTGAAATCGGACTTACAGGTTATACAGCAGCAGCAAAAGATTACCAACCCTCAAGAACAAGGCGCGCAATTGATCGCGCAAGTTCGCACCGTAGAAACTTTAGAGTTAGAAACTCAAAGGCTACTGCAAGAACAGAAAACGCTGTACGCTAACTTGCAAAAACAATTAGATTTTACACCTAATGAAGCTATTGCTGCTTCCGCTTTAAGCGAAGAACCTCAATATAAAGAGTTGCTGACCAAGGTTAAGGAAGTAGAAGGTCAGATTGCTGTAGAAACAGCTCGTTTTAAATCTGCTAACCCTATAGTGGAAGCTTTAGAGCGCAAGCGGGCAAATTTAGTAGCTTTGCTCAACCAGCAAACTGATCGAATTTTGGGGCAAAATTTAGTAGGCACCCAAGCTAATTCTAAAGTTCAGAATTTTCAAAATTCTATTCGCATAGGCTTGATTAAACAATTGGTTGATACTGCTAACCAAGTTGAAGTCTTAGAAGCTCGCCTTCAAGCAATCACCCAAAGTAAAAACAATTTAAACAGGCAAGCAACAGAATTCCCCACCATAGCCCGCCGCTACAACGAACTGCAACAGCAATTAGAAGTAGCCGCCCGCACCCGCGATCAACTTTTAAGCCAGCGGGAAACTCTGCGCGTCCAAGCAGCTCAAAGCCAAGTACCTTGGGAAATAATTTCTGAACCACGGATACCGCGAGATGAGAAGGGCAACCTGATGACAGTTCCATCGAAAGCTAGAAACAAATTAGTGATGGCAGTTGTTGGAGCGCTAGTTTTGGGTCTGGGAGCTGCTATCCTCATAGAAAAGTTCCGCAATATTTTCTACTGTGCTGATGACATTAAAGATGCGGTTGAAGCACCTTTATTGGGAGCAATTCCTCTTGACAAAAATGCTAGAAAATTGCCGCCTTCTATTGCTAATGCCTATGCTTATCTTGAAGGAAAAGAGGGTAATAAGAAAAATGCTGCGGAATTTATAGAAGCTTTTGACTCTCTTTATACTAATATCCGCTTTCTTTCTTCAAATCGAACGATTCGCTCTTTGGCAGTTGGTTCGGCTACAGTTGGCGAAGGCAAATCTACCGTTGCTTTAAACTTAGCTCACGTGGCAGCGCTGGCGGGTCAGCGAGTGCTGTTAGTAGACGCGAATTTGCATTCCCCCAGCCTGCACTTGCTCTTGGAACTGCCTAATGTCAAGGGATTGAGCAACTTGCTCGACAATAAAAACGAACCCCATGAAATTATCCAACGATCGCATCTAGCAGATAATCTTTTTGTATTAACTGCCGGTCTCCCGGAGCCTGGTGCTGCCAGACGCCTGGCATCATCTCAGATGCAGTATTTAATGGAAGAACTTCAGGCAAAATTTGACTTAGTTATCTACGATACGCCGCCGCTGGCGGATAGTAAAGATGCGAATTTTTTAGCGGCGCGCACCGATGGCATACTGATGGTTGTAGCAATTCACCAAGTCCCATTTTCTGTAGTCCAAAAAGTTTTCAGTCAATTAGAAAATTTTGGCATACCATGCTTGGGCACAGTTGCGAATCATGCCTCTAAACGCAAGAAGTATCCAGCATCTAGATCATCAGTTGTTGAAGATAAAAATGAATATTTGAATTTGGCACCAGCACCGTCTCGTATCCACAAACTAGCTCCTAAAAAAGAGTGACACCCAAAAAAGCTGACACCCAAAAAAAGGATACAAGCCCCCGACAGGAGTCATGGAACTCCCAAAATTTTAGACTCTTGTTCAATCTCCCAGATTCGTCTGTGGAGTAAATCTAAAATCTAAAATCGTTCGACTGAGCGCGACTTGACTAAGCGCTCGGCGAACCTCTTAGGCCGAAGTCTAAAATCTCAAATATCAAATATCAAATCTCAAATTGACTGATGGCGGACTAATTTCCATCCGGGTTGGTAGGAAATGTGACTATAAAATTAGTCCAGCCATTCCTGCTTTCAACCTCAATTTTTCCCTGCAACTGTTCGACAAGTTTTTGAACCAAAGCTAAACCCAAACCTGTACCTCCTTGTTTCCAAGGATCGGCGTTGGGAACTCGATAAAATTTCTCAAAAATTCGAGGCAATTCCTCTATGGAAATCGACGATTGATTGCTGAGTGTAAATTGGATTTGTGAAGCCATAGCACTTGCTTGTCGCGAATTTTTCCTTTGTCTTCTTTGTTCGCCGTCTCCGTTTTTGCACTCGACTTTCAGAGAAATTTCGCCGTCATTAGCCGTATATTTGCAGGCATTGTTGAGGAGTTCGGCTAAAATTCGTCCCAAACTAGCGCGGTTGGAACTGATCGTGGGGAGGTGGCGATCGCACTCTACTCGCAAATCTTGGTGGCGGTCGTGGGCCCGGGTGTAAAACGGGTCGATAATAGTAGGCAGCCAGACTTCTAAGTTTACTGGTTCGAGGTCGATCGGACAAGTTGCGGCTTCGAGCCGCTGCAAATCTAGCAAAGCATTAATCAAATCTGTTTCTCTAGTACATTCTGTTTCTAAAATTTCTAGATAAATCTGGCGCCGATCTACTGTGGGAGAAACTCTCAGCATATGAATAGCCATTTTTATATTAGCTAAAGGCGTCCGCAGTTCGTGAGAAACTGTGCTGAGAAATTCATCTTTGAGGACGTTTAAATGCTGGAGTTCGTGAACTTTTTGCTGCAATTCGGCGGTGCGTTCTTGGACTTGGCGTTCGAGGTCGGTGTTAAGATTTTGGACTTGCTGATAGAGTTGGGCTTGCTGAATGGCGATCGCGATTTGAGTTGCCAGTTGCAGCAGCAAATCCACTTCCGAAGGTTGCCACTGACGGGATTGGGAACACTGATGGACACACATCATCCCCCACAAATTGCCGTCTTGCAAAATTGGTACAATCAAATAAGCTTTGATTTGCGCTTGCTGGAACCGCGCATATTTTTCGGCGCTCAAACAGGCTTGGTCGATGTCGGGGACGGCATAAATTTCCTGTTCGACCACCGAAGCAGATTCTTGCCAAATATTATCGGGCAGGATTTCTCCCAAGATTGAAGACCAATTTTCGGCAACGGATTCTGCCACTACAATGCCGTAATTGCTGGACTCTAAATGCAGGATTGCTACTCGGTCAGCTTGCAAAACTTGGCGAACTTCATCCACGCTGGCGTGGAGAATTTCTTCGAGGTTTAAGGATTGATGAATCCGCAAGGAAATGTGAGTTAACAGCCGATCGCGCTGCAATTGTTCGTGGAGTTTTGCAGTCCGTTCCCGCACCTGCTGTTCCAGTTTGGCGTTCCGGCTTTGCAGCAGTTCCACTTTTTCGGCTTGGAGTTGATAAACCGACTGCTGCAACTGTTTGACAACTCGGTACATTTCGGTGGGGTCGAGGACTCTGAGCAAGCTGGTCTGAGTAATAATTCCCAACAGTTCTCCGCGTCCCCCGCATACGACCAACCGCTGCACTTGTTGCTGATCCATTTCTTTGTGCGCCGTCCATAGCGAATCGGAAGGTTGAAGAAATTGCAGGGGAGTTCTCATGACTTTTTGAGCTGGGGTTTGCTCGAAATTTAGTTCAAGAAACAGTGCCTGCACAATGTCATATTCGGTAATAATTCCCAGGGGTTGGTGAAAGGAATAGTGAAAAATGGAGGTATAGTCATCTTTGGGCTTCTCCATTGTTAATTCTTTGTTTTTTGTAATCACTACACAACTGACTTGATGTTCTGACATCAGTTCGGTTATGCTCAGCAGTGAGGCGGTGTGGGGCGCTGTAATTGGCGTAGTCATTAATTCTGCTACCCGCCGCAATTTAAGAATGTTTGAAGGCTGCAATACTTGGCGAATTCTTTCCCGTGTCAGCACTCCTACCAAGTGGCGAAATTGATTGACGATCGGCAAATAGCGAATCTTGTGCTGGCGAAATAAGGATAAAGCGGTAAACACGTCTTGGTCATCGGATTCTGTGAGGGAGACCGACACCGGGGACATCACTTCGGAAATTGGTATTTTGTGCGAGGCTCCTTTGTGCTGGCTGTCTATTGTGCCAGAAGCTATCAGCCTCACTAGGTCGGCGGGTGTTAATATGCCGATTAACAGTCCGCGGCTGGGGTTGTCGGATAAGTTGCCTGTGGTAATAGTCTGCTGGTTCTGCAGGACGAACACGCAGCGGGCCCGCACCTTTTCCGGCGCGGATGTTTCGGTCATCGCCCCCCGGTCTGAGGGTACAGGTGTTTTGACTAGGGGACAACTGTTTTGCAACTGACTCATCAGGGCAATCGCCACTGCTAAGGAAGTTTCTGGCCCGGCAGTGAGGGGGTAGCGATCGATCGCTTGTTCTAAGGCTGAGGAGTAAAAGGGCGGGTGGTAAAACGGCATAGTGGATGGCAGGTTGTCAGAGGGCGGCTAACTATCGGGCAAAGCCTTAGGGAACGGCAGAAACACCTCGCCTGTGCTTGGGATTTAAATAATAAACTTTCTCATTGATTATTTCCACGCAATCTGAGCTTTAGATTAATCGTCTCACTTATCCGCAATCTTACTGATCTCAAATCCTTGGGCGGTTTTTACTGCCTGCTTTTCCCCTGAGACTCTCCTATAATCAAAATAACCCGAATGTAAAGTTTTACTACAAGATTTACCCATAATGACAACTCTAAGCTTAGAGCAAATTGCAGCCAAGTTAGAAAGCCAAAATTCCGCCGATCGAATGGTGGCTTTGGCCAACTTGCGGAATGTGCCTGCTGCAGAGGCGGTGCCTTTGATTAAAAAGGTGTTGAACGACGAAAGTTTGCAGGTGCGATCGATGGCTGTGTTTGCTCTCGGGGTCAAACCGACAGCAGAGTGCTATCCTATTCTAGTCAAATTGCTAGAAACAGACCCGGATTACGGCATTCGCGCTGACGCTGCGGGTGCTTTGGGCTATCTGGAAGATATCAGAGCTTTTGAGGCTTTGGTGCGGGCTTTTTACGAAGATACTCAATGGCTGGTGCGCTTCAGTGCTGCTGTTTCTCTGGGTAATCTCAAAGATCCCCGGGCTCGCGATGTGCTGCTAAAAGCTCTCGACAGCGAGCAAGTGGTGATCCAGCAGGCGGCAATTTCGGCTTTGGGGGAAATTAAAGATATTGGGGCGATCGATCGCATCCTCAATTTTGCTCAGTCGGAAGATTGGCTGATCCGCCAGAGGCTGGCTGAAGCTTTGGGCAATTTGCCGAGTGTTAAGAGCGTTTCGGCTTTGAAATACTTAGAAAAAGATAGCAATTCTCAAGTATCTCAAGCGGCAACAATTTCTCTCGATCGCCTTTCCAAAGCAGAAGGGTAAAATGTTGTAGAGGCGGGTTCACCCAAAATCTGTAATTTAAGCAGTAGAATCAGATCGACCCGCCCCGATTGCGATATTTTAAATAAGTTATTAGACTTGAATTTCATAAATCTTTGATGAGTGAGAACAACCGCAGATGAAGGACAGATAAACACAGATCAACGCAGATGCTTTTCAAGATAAGAGAGTGACTGAGTGCAAGATATCTATTGTTTTGGGAGATGGGGTTAAATGCCGTACAGTCAATTTAGCGTAGAACAAATTAAGACAAATTTTGGCATACTTTTTAATAGAACTGTTGGCTTGTTTGGCGATATTCCCGAAATAGAACCAAGCAACTTTTTGCAAGAAACTTTGCAATTTAATCTACCTTTAGCACTAGAAATTAATTCAGAAAAAGCTCGATCGGAGCTAATTATCGCGCCGATATTAGTTGAAATCAAAAAACGGCTGCCGGAACGGATGAGTTTATTTTCAGGTCGAGAATTTAATGTAGACCCTGCTAGGGGTTTGAGCGGTTATTGCGATTTTCTCATTAGCCGATCGCCTGAACAGCTAGTCATTGAATCCCCAGTTATCGCCTTGGTTGAAGCCAAAAATGACAACATTCAATCCGGCTTAGGACAGTGCATGGCAGAAACGATCGCAGCACAAATCTTTAACGAGCGTCACGAAAATGATATTCAGACAATTTATGGAGTTGTGACAACTGGGAGTATCTGGAAATTCTTTAAGCTAGAAGGAATTGCGATCGAGATTGACACTGACGAATATTTTATCAATAATGTTGCTAAAATTCTCGGTATCTTAATAAATTTTATAGAGTCGGAAGGGTAATAAGAATATATTATTTAAGCGGCGACGGCAAATCGCAAGTTAAAATAGTTGTTGATATCCTTTAACCAAAGCCAGCCATGAATCAAGCGCCCAATCCCTTTAACTCAAATCCCTCCAATCCGCTAGACCCCTTGGAGCAAGAACTTGACGAGCAAGGTCAAGAGTTGCCGAGACAGTACCACCCGGCTACTAAAAAAACTCTGCAAAAAGTCTTTATCATCCTGGTAGTTGTTGGGGCAATTGTTGGGGGAATTCTATCTGTAGGGGTGATTTCGCTGATGCAAAAGGCCGGACTCACTGATGTGCCGGCGCGGGTACAGACTCCGAAGTAATATCCACTCCGAAGGATCTCTCGATGCTGAATGCACTGATTTTCTGGGATGAAACTTGAGAAACTATGATGTTTTGTATGGATGTTTTCAAAATAATTGATGCTTAAAAATTCTACGACTGCACCCGATCGCATTTCACAGCGACAGATTTCGGAAAAACTTGTCTCCGCAGGCTTTCACGCTCTTTCTGACCCCCTGCGGATTCAGATTTTGGAGTTGCTGCGGGAACAGGAGTTGTGCGTTTGCGAATTGTGCGATCGGCTGTCTGTCCCCCAGCCTAAACTCTCTTTCCACCTCAAAACCTTGAAGGATGCAGCTTTAGTCCGCAGCCGCCAAGAAGGCCGCTGGATTTACTACAGCCTCAATTTAGCTCAGTTTATCGCCCTCGAACAGTACCTCGCGGAATACCGCCGCTTCAGCCAGATCCTGCCGGCACGCCCTTGTTCTGACGCAGATTAACCCATCAATATTTCTTAATGTGTTTATTGCCTGTTTGTCTTCCCTCATACTTGACATATCAAACTTTATTGATATGATTCCAGTGTACCCCTTAGTTATGGCATTGGGTGAGGTCAATGAACCCAGCAGAAAAGCCCAAGGTTTCCGCACTAAGTATAATTGCTTTGACCGTAAGTGCGATCGGGCTCCTCAACTCCTGCGGTCAAGTCCAGTCGCAAGACTCGCAAAGCATTAAAATAGACGGTTCCAGCACTGTGTATCCAATTACGGATGCGATGGCCAAAGAATATCAAAATACGCAGCCCAAAAAATCACAAATTACTGTTGAATTCTCCGGTACTGGTGGCGGATTTAGAAAGTTTTGTGCTGGCGAAACTGACATCAGCAACGCCTCGCGACCCATCAGCCCAGGGGAAATGGAAGCCTGCAACAAAGCTGGCATCCGCTACTACGAATTACCTGTCGCATTTGACGCGCTCACAGTAGTAGTCAATCCCAAAAATAGCTGGGCAAAAGACATTACTGTAGATGAATTGAAAAAGATTTGGGAACCAGGAGCCCAAGGAAAAATTACTCGCTGGAATCAGATTCGACCAAATTGGCCAAATCGACCGATAACCCTCTACGGTGCAGGCAAAGATTCCGGTACATTTGACTACTTTACAGAGGCCATAGTGGGTACTGCTAAAGCCAGTCGCACCGACTATACAGCTAGTGAAGATGACACAGTTTTAGTGCAAGGAGTTATTAAAGACGAAAATGCTTTAGGTTACTTTGGATTGTCCTATTACGAAGACAACCAAAGTCAATTGAAAGCTGTAGGTATTGACAGGGGTAAAGGAGCCGTGCTGCCATCCCGCGAAACTGTAGAAAAAGCTCAATATAACCCCCTGGCACGACCTCTATTTATCTATGTCAACTACAACTCGGCTCAAAATAAAGTAGAACTACGCAACTTTGTAGAATTCTACATGAAGAAAGCTCCGACCTTAGTTAGTTCTGTGGGTTATATTCCTTTACCAAAAGAAGGCTATCAACTAATTTATCAGCACTTCTACAATGGCAAGGTGGGCACAGTTTTTGGTGGTCAAGCTCAGCTTGACTTGACAATTGGGGAGTTATTGCGGCAGCAGGCAACTTTTTAGGTATCAGTCGTAACCGATTGACAGTTGTAGCTGGCGATATGTTAACCTGCACGGCAACTAAAATTTAACCACAGAGGTAAATTTATCACGGATCGACTCAATGTTCAAGTCAGTTTCTAAGACAGTGAGAAGCTTGTTTTCACCAGAGTGCAGGAGAGAAGCGATCGCAGAATTTCTAGGTACATTTATTTTGGTTTTTGCCGGCACCGGTGCGGTGATGGTTAACAAAACTAGCGCTGGTTCCGTAACTCATTTAGGCGTCAGTTTTGTATTTGGTGCAGTAGTAACTGCGATGATTTACGCCCTAGGACACATCAGCGGCGCACACTTTAATCCAGCCGTAACTTTAGGGTTTTGGGCGAGCGGTTTTTTCCCAAAATACAAAGTTTTGCCTTACGTTTTAGCGCAGTGTGCGGGTGCAATCGCAGCTTCTCAACTGCTGCTAATTACCCTAGGAAAAGTAGCAAATCTCGGTGCAACTCTCCCTCTCAATGGTAACTGGTTGCAGTCTCTAATCTTAGAAACTGTTTTGACCTTTATCTTAATGTTTGTTATCCTCGGTTCGGGACTTGACAGACGCGCCCACATCGGCTTTGCCGGGATAGCAATTGGCTTAACTGTAGGGTTAGAAGCTGCATTTATGGGGCCGATTACCGGAGCGAGCATGAATCCAGCGCGATCGCTCGGCCCGGCTTTAATTGGCGGCATTTGGGAACACCATTGGGTTTACTGGGTTGCTCCGATTTGGGGATCACAATTAGCAGTCGCAGTTTATCGAGAACTGTCTAACGGATTTCGGGATTTTCATTAAAAGCATCATGGCAAATTTTACGCACAAACCGAGAATTCTCTTTTTATATGGCTCTTTAAGAGAGCGTTCTTACAGCCGTTTGTTAGCGGAAGAATCGGCTCGAATTATTGAGGGTTTCGGTGCCGAAGTTCGATTTTTTAATCCTCTGGAATTGCCGATTTATGGCAGCGTTCCCGATACGCATCCGAAGGTTCAAGAATTGCGGGAATTGAGTCTTTGGTCGGAGGGTCAAGTGTGGTCTAGTCCAGAAATGCACGGCAATATTACGGGCATTCTGAAAAACCAAATTGACTGGATTCCTTTAAGCATTGGGGCCGTCAGACCAACTCAAGGTCGAACTTTGGCGGTGATGCAGGTCAGCGGCGGTTCGCAGTCTTTTAATGCTGTGAATACTTTGAGAATTTTGGGGCGCTGGATGCGGATGTTTACGATTCCTAATCAGTCTTCGGTTGCTAAGGCTTATCAGGAGTTTAATGAGGATGGGACGATGAAGGATTCGCCGTATCGCGATCGCGCGATCGACGTAATGGAGGAATTGTACAAGTTTACCTTGCTGTTGCGGGAGCAAACAGACTATTTGACCGATCGCTACAGCGAACGCAAGGAACAAGCCGCTAAAGAGGCGATCGCACTAGCAAATCGCGCCCTTGAAGTTAATTAAGGCGATTGAAACATCGGGCGATTGAATCACCCGGCGATTGAAATCGCGGCTACAAAAACAAAACCCGCCTGCGCGGGTTGAAGAATCAAGGATTTCTGTTCAGTCCACGGAGGTGGACTTCGGTTGTGTAGCCGCGGTTTCTAACCGCCGGGGCCCTAACAACTAACAACTAACAACTAACAATCAACAAAAACCATGAAAAAAGTAATGTTTGTTTGCAAAAGAAACTCCTGCAGATCGCAAATGGCAGAAGGATTCGCTAAAACCATCGGAGCAGGAAAGATTGGAGTCACCAGTTCCGGGTTAGAATCAAGCAGAGTTCATCCGACAGCAATTCAAGTCATGTCAGAAATCGGCATTGATATCACAGATCAAACATCAAACCCATTAAGCGAATTCAATCCAGAAGACTACGACGCAGTAATTTCTCTGTGCGGCTGCGGCGTAAATTTACCCGAAGCGTGGGTATTGCGAGAAGTATTTGAAGATTGGCAACTCGATGATCCCGACGGACAACCTATCGAAACTTTTCATCGCGTTCGAGGCGAAATTAAAGCACGAGTTGAAAAATTAGTTGACTCTCTAAAATAAGACCTCTCCGACCTATCTTTTCTGAGTGTAACCGAAAATGATGTGAGTTGTAGAATTACCCAGCGATTGAAATCGCGACTACAGAAACAAAACCCGCCTGCGCGGGTTGAAGAATCAAGAATTTCTCTTCAGTCTGCGGAGGCAGACTTTGTTTGTGTAGACGCGGTTTCTAACCGCCGAGGCTTTGTAGCGGATAATTCAAATTAGTCGCTTCCCCGGAATTAGTGCTAAATTATGAGAGGCGTTCCGCCGGAACGCCTCTAAATCCGTTGCGAGCAGAGACCAAAAGGTTAGCACATGATTCAGGCAGCAGTCACCCCTTTCAAAAACAAACTTCACTCAGCTTTAACTAAAAAGCAGATCACAGTTTTACAAATTAATCTCGGCAAACGCTGCAATCTCGCTTGCACTCACTGTCACGTAGAAGCTAGCCCGACACGAACAGAAGAACTTTCCCCGGAAATTTGCGACCAATTAATTGAAATCATTCGCCGCTTTCCTCAAATTCAAACTGTTGATCTCACTGGCGGTGCTCCCGAAATGCTTTACGGTTTTAAACCGCTAGCGGAAGCTGCCAGGGCGGCAGGTAAAGAGGTAATTGTTCGTTCTAATTTGACGATTTACTTTGAAAAAGGTTTTGAAGATATTCCCGAATATTGCGCGCAGCACCAACTCAGAATTGTGGCGTCGCTTCCCTGCTACCAAGCTGACAATGTGGACAAAATGCGCGGGAACGGTGTTTTTGAAAGTTCGATTCGGGCGCTGCAAAAGCTAAATGAGTCGGGATACGGGAAAAACCCAAATTTAATTATAGATTTGGTGTACAATCCACAAGTGCCGGCAACAGACAAGTTTTCGCTAACGCCGGAACAAGGCAAGTTAGAGCAAGATTACAAGGTTTATTTAGCCGAACATTTTGGGATTTGTTTTAATCAATTGTTCGCGATTACTAATTTGCCGGTGGGACGGACTAAGTTTCATTTGGAACATAAGAAACTGCACAAGCCTTATCTCGGGTTTTTGGAGGAGAATTTTAACCCCGGTACTCTGGAACATTTAATGTGTCGTAACGAATTGTCGATCGACTATTTGGGCAATGTTTACGACTGCGATTTTAACCAGATGGAAAATCTGCCGGCAAAAACTGGCAGCGGGGAAAAGATAAATACTGCTAAATTGCTCGAATCTGGCAGTTTAGATTTGATTCAAGAGGTGCAAACGGCTGCTTATTGTTACGGCTGTACGGCAGGTTGCGGTTCTAGCTGCGGCGGTACTTTGATTTAATTTAAGGGAAAAGTTGCGCTTTATTACAGAGTATGGCAGCGCTAAAGCGCAACTGCCAAGCTTAGGGTGTATGCAATTTAGACTGGGGAGTTTAGGTAATGAATGATTCGCGATCGCCCGATGAAAATCCGCCGCCATCAAATAGGTGGAAGCTGATTTTAGGGATTGGTTTAGCTGTGGCTTTAATTGCTGCGACCAAGTTTTTCAACTTTCAAGGAATTTTGAAAAATGCGCTGGAGTCGATCGCGAGTCTCGGCCCGTGGGGCCCGGCAGCTTTTATTTTAATTTACATTGTCGCAACGGTTCTATTTATCCCCGGTTCGTTGCTGACTCTCGGTTCTGGCGTTTTGTTTGGAGTCGTTGGCGGTTCGGTTTGCGTTTCCATCGGCTCGGTTTTAGGCGCAACTTGCGCTTTTTTGGTAGGGCGGTATTTAACTCGCGACTGGGTTTCCAAACAGATAGAGGGCAATCAAAAATTTAAGGCGATCGATGCAGCCGTTGCCTCTGAAGGATGGAAAATTGTGCTGCTGACGCGGCTTTCTCCCATTTTTCCGTTTAATTTGCTTAACTATGCTTTTGGAGTCACGCAGGTATCTTTAAAAGACTATTTTTTGGCATCTTGGATCGGCATGATTCCCGGAACAGTCATGTATGTTTATATCGGTTCCCTGGCCGGGAGTTTGGCTGCACTTGGATCTAGCGGGCGATCGCGCACTGCTGCTGAGTGGGCTCTCTACGGCATTGGTTTGCTAGCAACGATCGCCCTCACCGTTTATGCAACCCGCTTGGCTAAAAAAGCTTTAGACGAAAAAATTTCCCCTTGAAACCACTGCACAAATTGGTAAAATTGTCAAGAGGGTTTTGCCCATACATTATAATACATTGCTAATTTAAAAAACTCCGTATTTTCTCTGTGTTATTTACAATTATTTTGTTATACAAACGAGATAGATATTAAAGATATCGTAAAGCACAAACCTCAAATAGGTAAACCGAAGATCAAAATATAAAGCTGATGCCAAAATAGAAGGCGAGCGCCCAACCATAAGAAAAATTGTTTGCAATCCGGAATGTAAGTCATATTATTTTAAATTTTAGATTTTAGATTTTAGATTGCGAATGACTGATGACTACGAGGGTTTGAATCTGGGCTACAGTTGCATTCTTTTCTTAAACTGTCTCACTACTTGCCTGATATTAAGTCTGCCGAATGACGAAGACCGTTTGATGAAGTTGACTCTGAGGGAACATTTGATGATGCAAAACCCAGCAAATCAAGCCGGATCTGTGTCTGCGCCGCCGCCACAAACAAAAAAGCTGCGCCGCTTTTGGCAAAACATCAGCAATTCGGCTCAATCGCGGTGGCAGCAAGCGCACAGTCTTTGGCAGCACAGACGGCAGCGCCGCCATTTGCTGACCCTGCTAATTCTGGCCACCACGGCTTTAACCATTAGCACAACTGCTTGCATCAGCTATTTTTTTGTGCGCGGGCTAATCCTCGACAATTTAAAGGAAATAGCACTATTAAAACTAGAAAAAGGCACTGACGAAATCGACCGCTGGCTCAGCACTCGCAAAGCAGAAATAGAAACCCTTGCTTACGATCCTACGGTTAACACTCTCAATTGGCAATTAGTCGAACCCCGGTTACAAGGAGAAATATACAGATTAAAAGAGTATTTCATTTTGTCATTAACTCAACCCGACGGCTCATTTATCAACACTCTAGGCAACCGCGCGAACAGCAAAGACCGCCAACACTTTCAAAAAGCAATGGCCGGGCAGCTCAACGTTTCCGACCCGCTGATCGGCCGCAGTACAAAAGTTTCTACAATCATCATTTCAGCTCCTATTTGGGCATTGCCCCCCGCTCCCAATCAAGTAATTGGAGTCCTATCGGGCAGCATTAAATTAGACCGAGTAACATCTGTCGCTAACAGCTTGCTGTACGGTTCCGACAGTTATGCTTTTGCGCTCAATTCACAAGGAGTGCCAATTGTTCATCCCAACAATAACTTAATCGGAAATATCGATCGGGAGGCCCCAAGCTTTTTACAGTCACAAGACCCCGCACTCTCCACAATTGCGCGGCAGATGATCGATCGCCAGACGAACATCGAACTGGTAAAAATAGATAACAAATGGGTGTATGTAGCCTACGCTCCCCTCAAGGAAGTTAACTGGTCGATGGCTTTAGTAATTCCCCGCGAAAATATTGAATCCCAACTGCAAGCATTAAATTTGCTGACATCCGTAGTCGCCGGACTGCTCATCCCGGCAATGCTAGCAGCAATTTGGCTAATTTACTCCTCCGAAAACAATCGCGCTCAAGCGGAGCGAGAAGCCATGCTCAACCGGATTGCCGGACGCATTCGCGCTTCCCTGGAATTAGACAAGATTGTGCAAAGTACAGTCGAAGAAATAGTAAGTTTGCTGCACCTCGAACGGGGGGCTTTTGGTTGGTACAAACCGCAAGAAAAAATGTTACAAATCCTGTGGGAATGTTGCCCATCTGATTCTCCGACACAAGCCATAAAGTTTGAGCCTTACTTTCTCGAAAATGTATTAGTACGGAGTGGTCAAGGCGAACCAATTATTCTTTCGAGCGACACTTGGGCGAAGGGTGTAACTCAACCGCCGGAACTTAAAGCTAATAGCTATTTAGCCGTGCCTGTCCATACTCAAAACCAGCCGCAGGGTTATTTAATTTGCAGCCACGTTACTCATTGGCTTTGGAGCAAAGAGGAAATCCAACTGTTAAAAGCTGTAGCAGACCAATTGGCGATCGCAATTACTCAAGCTCACCTTTACAGTCAAACCCAAGATCAAGTAAAACTGCTTAATAGTGCCTTAAATGAACTGAAAAAAACTCAAACTCATTTAGTGCAGAGCGAAAAAATGTCGTCCCTCGGTCAAATGGTAGCCGGGATAGCGCACGAAATCAACAACCCCGTTAACTTCATTTCGGCTAATTTGCCTCACACCAGCAAATATACTAAAGATTTATTAGAGTTGGTGAGTTTATACAAAGAAGCCTTCCCAGAGGTTCCCCAGGAAATCGAAGATTTTACCGAAGAAATCGAGTTAGAATTTATCGAGGAGGATTTGCCGCATATATTGGATTCTATGAAAATAGGAACCGAACGCATTCGCAGCATAGTTCTTTCTTTGCGTAACTTTTCTCGCCTTGATGAATCTGACAAAAAGCTAGCGGACATTCACGAAGGTATAGAAAATACCTTGCTGCTGCTCTCCAACCGCATTAAAAATAGAATTTATATAGTCAAGAAATACGGAAAAGTGCCTTCAGTCGAGTGCTATCCCTCTCAGCTAAATCAGGTGTTTATGAACTTGCTGAGTAATGCGATCGATGCCTTGAACGAGATCGATCGCCTGGATAAAATTATTACTATTTCCACGGGGGTAGTTCGCGAACATGGCAATAAATTTCTGAAAGTGGCGATCGCCGACAACGGCCCAGGCATTCCCGACAGCGTTAAAGACCAAATTTTTAACCCATTTTTTACTACTAAAGAGGTGGGCAAAGGCACTGGTTTGGGATTAGCAATTAGCTACAAAATTGTAGTGGATGGACACGGGGGCAGCATCACAATTTCTAAACCTCCGGGCGGCGGCACGGAGTTTTTGGTAAAAGTTCCTATTAGTAACGGGAAGTAAGACTATTTTAGATTTTAGATTTTAGATTTTAGATTGGGGAAGGACTGATAATACAAGGTTTTGGATATTATCTCTAGTTGCATTATTTTTGGAAACAGGTATCAGGAGGAAGTGGGAAATGAAGCCCACGGAGTTTGTAACGGAGGTAAGGGAGAGAGGGAAGAGGGAAGAGGGACTAAACAGTTTTAATTAATGCTAAGTTGACGGGCTTTGGCTAAAATTAAAAGAGTTTTTGTGAAAGGAGTTTTATGGCTGTTGGCAAGGATACAATTTTCGATCGCTTTTTGTCGCCACTGATCCGACTGGCGATCGACGAAGAAGCAATGAAACGACTCTACGAAGGTATTGACTGGGAAACAGCGGGCGATCGCCACCGACAACCCAACCTAGTTTATCCCGAATATTACAGCAGCCAAAACTTTCACGGCATCAAAGGCGGCTACCTCAACCCCAGTGCAGCGGTTTCCTACGATCCAATCACGCAATACGTTTTGCCTCCCCACGAAACAGTCGCCAGACAATGTTTAATTGACGCTGTGCGGGTAAAACCGCGCCGAATCATCGATTTGGGATGCGGCACCGGTTCGACCACGCTGATGCTCAAACAAGCCTTTCCCGAAGCGGAAGTTGTCGGCCTGGACTTGTCGCCTTATATGCTGGTAGTCGCCGACATGAAAGCGCAAAAAGCAGGCTTAAATATTCAGTGGTTGCACGGAAACGCCGAAAGCGTGGCTTTTCCCGATGCCAGCTTCGATTTAGTCGCAGCTTCCTTGCTGTTTCACGAAACGCCGCCTGCTGTATCGCGGGCAATTTTGCGAGAAAGCTTCCGACTGCTGAAGGTTGGGGGACAAGTGGCAATTTTGGACGGAAATCAAAAAACTTTGCGGCAGACAGAGTGGCTGACTGATATCTTTGAAGAGCCTTATATTAAGTCTTACGCCACTGGTAGTATTGATGCTTGGGCGGGGGCTGCTGGATTTGCGGCGGTGCAAACTCAGGAACATTGGTGGGTGCATCAGGTGACGCAGGGCGTGAAACCTTTGCCTGGGGAAGATTTGGAACAGATGCGAGTGGCAAAGGGGTGGAATTTGGGCGATCGAACTCCTGATTTTGATGGCGATTTACCAGGCATTCCAGCTCCTGCTTGATTTACAGAATCACTGCCGACTAAAATAACCACCGACTGGAAGTCGGGGCTACACAAACAAAGTCCGCCTTCGCGGACTGAATAATAACTAATAACTCATAACTCATAACTAATAACTAATAACTAATAACTCATAACTCATAACTAATGACTCTAAAAGCAGTTTTATTTGATTTTAATGGCGTTATTATTAATGACGAGGCGATTCACGAGAACATAATCGATCGACTGATGCTCGATGAAAATCTCCAGCTCAAACGTGGGGAGTTTCGAGAAGTTTGTTTGGGAAGGAGCGATCGCGCTTGCATTACTGAACTGCTGAAACGCCGGGGACGATATCTGACAGAAACATACCTCGATCGCTTGCTACTTGGCAAGGCCAAAGCTTATCAGGAAACAATCAATAGTTTGGAAACATTGCCCATTTATCCGGGTTTGGCAGAATTTATTGACAAAATTCGGGTTTCCGGACTGAAAATGGCGGTAGTTAGTGGGGCAATGCGATCGGATATAGAATTGGTGTTAGATCGATCGGGTTTGGCTGCAAATTTTGAGTTAATTGTCGCAGGCGACGACTTGGCGGCGAGCAAACCAGAACCCGACGGCTATCTGTTGGCGGTGGAACTTCTCAACCAGAAATATCCCGGTTTTAACTTGCGGGCGATCGAGTGTTTGGCCCTAGAAGATACTTTTGCGGGGATTGAAGCAGCGAAAAAAGCGGGGATTCAGGTTGCGGGTGTGACTCACACTTACCCGTTTCACATGATCCAGCGCCAAGCCAATTGGACGGTGGACTATTTTGCTGATTTAGAATTGGATAGAGTAGCGGAACTTTGCTCGATCGCCCCGACTCCACCAGCAGCATAAAACACTTGACGTTTTTAGCAGTTACGTGCTAATGTAGGTGACTGTCTGCCGAAGTCAACGCAAATGCAACCTGTAAGCCTTTGAGATTCGGCAATCGGGCATCTAAAATGCTAAATTGAAGGTAGTAAATCAGGGGAATTAGCTCAGTTGGTAGAGCGCTGCGATCGCACCGCAGAGGCCAGCGGTTCGAGTCCGCTATTCTCCATATGTCGAATAACAAATTATTTGTCCTGATAATAGACAATATATAGCTTCAAGTTTCAGAGGAGGCAGGAAGTGCGATCGCAAACTCTGCTCCCCTTCCCAAAGATGAAATTACCTCTATTTTCCCCCGATGTTTTTCCACAATCTGATAGCAAATTGCCAGGCCAATACCCGTGCCTTTTCCTGGTTCTTTAGTTGTAAAAAAAGGGTCAAATAGCTTACTTTGGATGGCGAGTGAAATGCCAGGGCCGTTATCGCTAATTCGCACCAGAATTTGGCTACTGTCCAACTTTTGCGTCTGAATTAAAATCTGAGGAATTTTACTTTTTTTAGAGTTATCCCCTGACTCTTCGAGTGCATCTATCGCATTTACTAGAATATTCATAAATACTTGATTTAGCTGCGCTGGATAACACTCTATTTCTGGCAATTCTCCATAGTTTTTGATAACTTCAATTCCCTGCTTGAGACGACTGTTCAAAATCAATAGTGTATTGTCAATGCCTTCATGGATATCAACTAATTTCATTTGAGATTCATCTAAGCGAGAGAAGTTTCGCAAAGACAAAACTATTTGCCGAATGCGTTCTGAACCTATTTTCATAGATTCAAGCAGTTTTAGTAAATCCTCTGTGAGAAAGTCTAGTTCTATCTCTGCGATTTCTTCTGCGATCGCCTCTGTGGGTTGCGGGTATTCTTGCTGATAGAGACGAATTAACTTTAACAAATCTATAATATACTGGTTGGCGTATTCTAGGTTGCCGTGAATAAAGTTAACAGGGTTGTTTATTTCATGGGCTACCCCTGCCACCATCTGCCCTAAACTGGACATTTTTTCGGTTTGAATTAACTGGGTTTGGGTGTGCTTAAGTTGGTAAAGTGCTGCTGTAAGTTCTTCTGTTCTTTCTTCTACTCGCTCTTCCAAAGTTTGGCGAGCCAGCTCTAATTCATGGGTGTATTCTGCTACCCATTCAACTAATTGATTGATGGATTTGGCTAAGGTTCCCACTTCATCTTCTGTGGTGACAGGTACTTGCAAATCAAAATTTGCTTGTTGAGTAATAGTTTTAGCAACCCTGGTTACCGCTTGGAGAGGAATGGCGATCGCGCGGCTGGTACAGATGGCTAGAAAAATAGCGATCGCGACTGACACAAACATACTCACTACGATGATTTGCACTCGCAAGTCCTCAGCTTTATTAAAATTAATGTACGCTTGTCTCTGCTGTGCCTTAGCTACTTGTGTCATCAAGCTCAAACTCTCTGACAGCCGCTCAAACTTCACATCGAGCTTAACTGCTTTATCCCCTCTAATTAAATCCAATACTTGCTGCTGTGCATCTTTAACTTCCTCTGGTTTTAATGAGGAGGGATCTATTTCTTGCCAAAAAGATTTGAGCAATTGAGAATACGAATCTGTCGCAGTTGTGTAACCGTTTAACAGTTCCTTTAATTCAGAAGAATTTACTGCTAATTCTGTGGAATGTTCTTCCGTAAAAAAAGCTAGTTCTGCAATATTTTTTTTTACTACATCCACATCTTTCAAGAACTTAGCAGTTTCATATTCAAACCAGATTGAATCTCCCAAAACAGAGATTAAGCGTTTGGGATGTGACTGCACTGCTTGCACGGAATATTCTAAATCCCTGAGCAAATGTTGTTGCTCATCAGCGAAGGTTAGAGCTTGGAAAGCTTGCTTTTGGTAATAGTCTCCACAGATCATTCCCCCTGTGGTTCCTAGTACGGCTATTCCAATTGCTAGCGAGTAGCCATAAGTAATTTTTTTGGCAATGCTTAAGCGAGAAATGAAGCGGTTAATGGCAGTCAAGGGAGTTTTTTTGATAGAATTTTTGATATCGCGATCGCCTTCCGTGACAGCGGCTTTATTTTTCCGTCTATTTAGGGTAAGATTGTGGAATTTTACCGCCCCATTTTCTCCCTGTTCAATTTTTTGCATACTGGCAACCTGAGCTAAATTTTAACAATTTTATTAGTAAATGCACATAAAGAAAGTCTCTTATTCGTAGTAGGAGCCATATTCCCTAGAGTTTAGGGATTAAGGACTAAAGCTCTACTACAAATTCGGTATTAAATAAAATTTAATCTTAAAAGACATTACCCTGACCAATGGCTTTATAAACTTCACGAATCATGTTATAATCACTGTCGTTTGCTGGCACCAGTTTAGCTCCTTGATACTTATCATTAGCTTTCCCAAGTAAAATTGCTTCAATTAGCTTATCTTGATTTTCTACCAGGCGAGTGCGGATTTTTTCCACAAGAGTATTAGGCAGGTTGCTACTAGCAACAAACAAGTCACTAGGTAAGGGTACTCCTGTGGCAATAATCCGAAAATTCTTGGCCGATAAACCATCTATTTTGAGTAAATCATTGTATCTACTCATACCAATTCCTAATGCATCAACTTGGTCTTTTTTAAGAGCCTGCAAACCCTTTTTCCCCAACATTGAGATTTTGAAGTCTGATTGGGGATTTAAGCCAGCATCCATGAGAATTTTAATCGGGCTTAGATGACCACTGGTTGCACCTATTTCCCACATAGCTATTGTTTTACCTTTCAATTGTGCTGCTGACTTAATCTCGCTATTGGCAGGAACAAGAATAATTGAGTGATAGTCGGGGCGGGTGATGGCAATGACGGGAACAGCATTTGTCCGGGCCCGCATAATCACATATTCAGATGGCCCTGTTAGAGCTAATTTTAGCTGACCAGACTGGAGAGCTACGGCTGCTGCTATATAGTTATCTACTGGGAACAATTCAATTTTTTTCTCCAAAACTTCCCCAAGAACAGTCCGAAATGCTTGATAATTTTGTTGTAAATCTTCTGCTCCCTGAATATCAGTTACGGCAAATTCAAGGGTTTCTGGTTCACTGACGGCCAAATTGGAAAAACTGCGATTAGATTGATTTACTGTTGTAGAACAGCTTGCTACAAACAATAGGGAAAACCCAACAAAATGTCGCCGCTTCATAATTTTTAGGAGTTTTAGTGGCAGTTGAAAATTGCACAACTATTATAAGCTACTTGGAATAAGCTTTCATTAAAATAGATTATCGATTGGTTAAACTTCAGTGCGGAAAAATCTTTAAGAGAATTTTTATTGATGAGTGTTATGGTTGGGAGTGTAAGGCAGCGGATCTTGTAAATCTAACTCATTAAACGCTGCCAGTCGTAACTGACAGGAATCGCAAACGCCGCAAGCAACTTAACCGTCGGGGTAACAAGACCAAGTTTTTTCCGAAGGCACTCTCCAATTATTGCCTAATTTAATGATTTCTGTGTTGTTTAGCTCAATCAGCGGTGTTGAGATAGAAATTGCTTCGCTTTCTCTTCCTTGTTTTGTCCCTAGCCGAAATACTTCTTGCGTGGCTTGAATATAATCGGGGCGACAGTCTCGATAGCCGGAATAATCTAAAGCGTTGACGCCAATGTAAATGCGATGGGCGTTGAGAGTTGCAGCCCTGGCGACGCCAAAACTTAGGAGAATTCTACGGCGGGAGGTAGGTGATCGGGATGCTTTCGGAGATTTGATCGAGGATGCTAGCGCCAAAAAGCGTCTGGCTTTCCTGCAATGGCTTTGAAGGGAGCGATCGCCTCAACGGATCTCGATCGGGTATAATCGCGTATCACCAGCACGCCTCAAAAAAAAATTGATTTTTTAATCAAGATCCTAAGCTGTTTTTTCAAAAAACGACGCTTAATTTGTTAGACCCTGCCGTAATTTTGGCAAGTCCGGTTTTTTAAGAAGCCACACAGAATTTGTCAAAAGTTTAAATAGCGACAACGAGCGTGTTAAAGTCACTGCTGTACTTTTGCTGTGAAAAAAGCTGCTACACTCCTTATGTAGCAAGGACTTCAGCTAATTTTATTGAGACGGCATTAATTTGTTAAAGCGACAAATAATTTGTTATTCGACAATCAGGGTGATTTACACAAGTCCGATCGTACTCAAAGCGCAGTGCGATCGCCACCGTTTTGAGAGACTGTACTGTAAATTGTCGGAAATTGTCCTTAAAGTTTAATTTACTTAATCATAAATTTTGTATCCAAAAATACAACTATCTTATTAAGGGAGTCTTAATATCAAGTCGCTATGTGTTATTATTCTCAATCATCTGACTCATCTATTCAAGAGTAACAAGAAAAAATGACAAAGCGATTCGATCGACGGAAATTTCTTTTATACGGTTCTGCTACCCTCACATCAAGTTTATTCCTCAAAGCTTGTAGAACTCCGACTCCAACAGCCACCCCAGCCGCTTCTCCAACAGCAACCGGATCGCCATCAGCAGCAGGCGGTGGAAACACGATCAAAGTAGGAATTTTGCATTCCTTGAGCGGCACAATGTCCATCAGCGAAAAAAGCGTGGTTGATGCCGAACAATTAGCGATCGAAGAAATCAACAAAGCTGGCGGTGTCCTCGGAAAACAAATCGAAGCAATAGTAGAAGATGGCAACTCAGACTGGCCGACTTTTGCCGAAAAAGCCAAAAAATTGATCGACCAAGATAAAGTTGTCACCGTCTTCGGCTGCTGGACATCTGCCAGCCGCAAAGCAGTATTGCCAGTATTTGAAGAAAAAAATCATATGCTCTGGTATCCCGTACAATACGAGGGTCAAGAGTGTTCCAAGAATATCTTTTATACCGGGGCGGCGCCGAACCAGCAAATCGAACCAGCAGTTGACTGGCTGCTAGAAAATAAAGGCAAAAAATTCTTCCTGATCGGGTCTGACTACGTGTTCCCCCGCACGGCAAATACCATTATCAAAGCACAGCTAGCAGCCAAAGGTGGCGAATTAGTTGGGGAAGATTACATACCTTTGGGAGGTACAGAAGTCACGCCAATTATTACTAAGATTAAGGCCGCTTTGCCAGATGGCGGCGTCATTTTCAATTCCCTCAACGGCGACAGCAACGTCGCATTTTTCAAACAGTTGCAGGGCGCTGGTTTGGGCCCGGACAAATATCCGTCAATGTCTGTCAGTATTGCAGAAGAAGAAGTAAAGGCGATCGGCGTAGAATATCTCAAAGGCCATTACGCCGCCTGGAATTACTTCATGACTGTGGACACTCCCGCCAATAAAAAATTTGTGGAAGCTTTCAAGGCAAAATACGGCAAAGATAGAGTGACCAACGATCCGATGGAAGCAGCTTACATCATGGTTTACCTGTGGAAGCAAGCCGTCGAAAAAGCAGGAACAGCCGACGATTTGGACAAAGTGCGGGCAGCAGCTTTGGGTCAAACTTTTGACGCGCCGGAGGGCAAAGTGACGCTAGAAAACAACCACCACCTTGCTAAATTTGTGCGATTGGGCCAAGTAAGAGAAGACGGTTTGTTTGAGATTGTTTTTGCTACTCCAGAAGCAGTGAAGCCGGTGCCTTGGAATCAGTTTGTCGCTGAAACAAAAGGCTTTTCTTGCGATTGGTCAGACCCAGCAAAAGGTGGCAAATTCAAAGCTTGATAAGTAGGTAATACCAATTTTTTTAACGTTGGCAACGTATCTTCGATCCCCCCTAGCCCCCCTTAATAAGGGGGGGACAAGAGCGTTCTTGCGTCACCCCCTACTCCCATTAATCAGGAGGAACTGGAGTCTTCAAAGTCCCCCTTAATAAAGGGGAACTGGAGTCTTCAAAGTCCCCCTTAATAAGGCGGATTTAGGGGAATCGAGATACTCACTCTCAGCATAATTTATAGAAAAATTGACGCTTAAGTTGACACCAACGGGGTAAAATCCGCCCCTAAATATCCGCGAAAAAAGTTAACCGACTTGATGCAGGAGTAACAAAAGTGGCGATATTAGATGGTTTATTTAACGGCATTAGCATCGGCGCGGTTTTACTAATTGCAGCCCTGGGATTAGCGATTATTTTCGGGCTGATGGGCGTGATTAATATGGCTCATGGCGAGTTGATGATGCTGGGGGCTTATACAACTTTCGTCGTGCAAAATGTCTTCAAAGGTATCGGAGGATTTGCTTTTGAAACCTATATTTTATTTGCAATTCCCCTAGCTTTTTTAGTAGCTGCATTGGTAGGATTAATTCTCGAACGCGGAGTGATTCGCTATCTTTACGGGCGGCCACTAGAAACTCTGCTGGCAACTTGGGGCGTAAGTTTAATTTTGCAGCAGTTTGTCCGCAGCGTTAGTTGGGTTCTGGTAATTGGGATTGCGGTGTTTTGTTTGCTGTTTTTTGGCGGCTTGCGGGTGCTGAAATCTCGCCTGGATTTCGATCGCACTCGCAGCACATTTATCGCCATAATTTTACCTCTGTCTTTGGGTATTTCCTGGGCTGTCAGCGCACTTTTAAGCGAAACTTACAAACTGGCAGTAACTCAACCTTGGTTTGGCGCTCAAAACGTTGATGTGACTGCGCCTGCATGGCTGCGCGGTGGCATACCGCTGGGCAATTTTCAGTTGCCCTATGCCAGAATTTTTATTATTGCGCTGACAGGAGTTTGTTTGGCGGGAATTTACCTATTTTTGCAAAAGTCTGTGTGGGGATTGCGGATTAGATCCGTGACGCAAAATCGCAGCATGAGCGCTTGTTTGGGAATACCTACGGAGACAGTAGATGCGCTGACTTTTGCTTTGGGTTCTGGGTTGGCTGGTGTTGCTGGCTGCGCGATTAGTCTGATTGGTTCGGTAGGGTCAAATACCGGACAAAATTATATTGTTGATACCTTTATGGTTGTGGTTGTTGGCGGTGTCGGCAAGATTATGGGGAGTGTTGTTGCTGCAATGGCGATCGGCACTGCCAATTACCTGATCGGTTCTGGAACCTTAGCAATAATGTTCGCTCCTGTCAAGCCTTTAGCCGACTTTTTCACATTTTTCGCGACAACCAGCATGGCAAAAGTAATGGTATTCGCCTTAATTATGGCTTTTCTGCAAGTGAAGCCGGGAGGGATTTTCCCGCAAAAAGGGCGGACGGTAGAAAATTAATAATTACAACTGCGAGCGTAGCGAAAAATGCAGAAAACACATCAAAAACCCTGGCTAAAAGAAGCGGCAATTGTCAGCGCGATCGCCCTCACATTCATATTCCTCATCCCAGGAATACTCCCCGACGTTCGGCTCAATCAATTAGGGCGATTTTTAGCACTAGCAATTGCCGCCCTCGGTATAGACTTAATTTGGGGATACACAGGTTTGCTCAGTCTGGGACATGGCGTGTTTTTTGCGATCGGCGGCTACGCTTTCGCCATGCACCTAAAATTGCAAATTCCCCCAACCGCCAGCAGTCAATTGCCAGAATTTATGAACCTCTACGGCGTTACCGAACTGCCCTGGTTTTGGCAACCATTTTATTCATTTCCCTTCTCAGCATTAGCAGTAGTTCTCATCCCCGCCATCTTGGGCGCACTTTTAGGTTATTTAGTATTCCGCAATCGAATTCGAGGCGTTTACTTTTCAATTCTCACCCAAGCAGCAACCATTGTATTTTTCAACTTCTTTAACGGCCAGCAAAAACTCATTAACGGCACCAACGGACTCACCGACTTTAAAACCCTGTTCGGAGCTACAGTAAATGACCGAGATACTCAATATATTTTCTACATTCTCACCATACTATTTCTAGTAGCAACCTACGCCCTCTGCCGCTGGCTGACCAGCGGGCGTTTCGGCCGCCTGCTAGTAGCAATTCGCGACGACGAAGTGCGCCTGCGTTTCTCCGGCTACAATCCCACAGGATACAAAGTTTTAGTATTTGCAATATCCGCCGGTTTAGCCGGGATTGCAGGCGCATTATTCACCGTACAAACGGGAATTATTTCGCCAAAAGCGATGGATATAGCCTTTTCAATTGAAATGGTAATCTGGGTCGCAGTGGGAGGTCGCGCCACATTATCTGGAGCAATATTGGGAACACTGCTAGTCAACTTTGGTAAAAGTTTCTTGAGCGAACAATTTCCTGAAGTCTGGCTATTTTTCCAAGGCGCGCTATTCTTAATAGTAGTCACAGTCTTGCCAGACGGCTTAGTCGGATGGCTGCAAAATCAAGATTTTGAACACATCCGCCGCCTGTTCAAAAAACCAAAGTACGCATCTACTTACCCCAGCCTGGAACAAGACCCCGAAGTACAGCTCGAAAAAGAAGAACTTGAACATTGAATGCTCAAAAATGATATCCGGCATACTTCAATACGGTTTACTTAAGAGGGCGGGTTTTGCCTTGATACAGTCGATTATTTCATAAATTCTGAGCCCAAGCCGCCCCTACCGCAATATGGTTGACTTAAGAAATTCGTCAAAAAGCCTTAAGTAAACCGTATTGCGGCATACTTGCGGATTTACAACTAAAGATTTTGTAGTAAAATCTCAGTTATTTAACATGAGCGGAAACATATGGCAGATATTATTGACTACAAAATCTACGGCGACGATTTGCAACTCATCGAAATTGAGCTAGACCCCAGAGAAGGCGTCAGGGCTGAAGTGGGAGCCATGACATACATGGAAGGCGACATCCAGATGCAAACAGCCACAGGTGGTGGCATATTTCAAGGTTTCAAACGGATGCTGACAGGGGAAAGTTTTTTTATTAGCACCTTTGTCAACAGCGGAAATCGCAAGGCCCGCGTCGCTTTTGCCGCCCCCTATCCTGGGAAAATAATTCCCCTCGATTTAGGTAAACTTGGCGGCAAATTTCTGTGTCAAAAAGACTCATTTCTCTGTGCGGCAAACGGGATTGACATTGATGTAGCTTTCACCAAGCGACTCGGTGCTGGTTTCTTTGGCGGAGAAGGCTTTATTCTGCAAAAATTGCAGGGTGACGGCCTCGCTTTTGTTCATGCGGGAGGAACAATAGTTGAGAAAAATTTGGGAGTTGGCGAAGTGTTGCGAGCGGACACTGGTTGTTTGGTCGCTTTTGCGCCGACTGTAGATTACGATATTCAGTTTGTGGGCGGCTTTAGAAATGCTCTATTTGGCGGCGAAGGCTTGTTTTTAGTCAAGCTAACTGGGCCTGGTAAAGTGTATTTGCAAAGTCTGCCACTCTCGAAGTTGGCTGAGCGGATTATGGCTGCAGTGCCAACTGCAATCCCGAGCAGTTCTAGCAGTTTTAGCTTAGAATAAACTGGCTGTAGGGTGCGTCAGTCGGAGTTGGAGTCGGCGGTTGAAACCGCGACTACACAAACGAAGTCCGCCTCCGCGGACTAAAGAATAAAGTGTGCATTGCGCACTGGCTAAATCTTGTAGGGTGCGCATTGCGCACCGAAAAAGTCAACCGATGATCTTCGACGGTGTTCAAAGTCAATCGGTGTGCAGTGTACTACAAACTACAAATAAAATTAAGGACAAATCCATGAGTGGAAAAGTATTAGAAATAGAAAATTTGACTGTTAGCTTTGATGGTTTTAAAGCTATCAATGGTTTGAATTTTAGTATGGATGCGGGCGAACTGCGAGTTATCATTGGCCCAAACGGTGCGGGGAAAACAACTTTTCTCGATTCGATTACTGGGAAGGTGCAGCCGACAGAAGGGCGTGTGTTATTTAAGGGAAAAAATTTGCGGAAGTTGTCGGAATATCAGATTGCCCGTCTGGGTATTGGCCGCAAGTTTCAAACACCGCGAGTTTACTTAAATTTAACGCCGCGGGAAAATTTAGAGCTATCTTGTAACCGCGATAAAAATGTATTTCCAACTCTGTTTAAGCGTTCTCCTATAGCGGAAAAGCGCACGGTTTCAGGTTTGCTAGAAACAATTGGTTTAGTTGCTAAGGCTGATGTTTCGGCTGGTTTGCTTTCTCACGGAGAAAAGCAGTGGTTGGAAATTGGGATGTTGGTGGCTCAATCTCCTGATTTGTTGTTGGTGGATGAACCTGTGGCGGGTTTGACTGATGAGGAAACGGCGCTGACTGGAGATTTGCTGATTTCGTTGGCCGAAAGTCATTCGGTGTTAGTGATAGAACATGATATGGAGTTTGTGCGGCAAATTGCTCAAAAGGTGACGGTGCTGCATCAGGGTTCTGTTTTGTGTGAGGGAACGATGGATGAGGTGCAAAATGACGATCGGGTAATTGAGGTATATTTAGGAAAACCGGAAGAGTAAGAAGTTCGGCAACGAGCAATGTACGGGATTTAACGGATGTAACGGATTACCAATTACCAATTACCAATTACCAATTACCAATTCAAATAATATGCTGCAAGTCTCTGATTTGAATGTTTATTACGGCGAAAGTCACATTTTGCGCGGTGTCGATTTAAGCGTCAATGCGGGGCAAATGGTTTGCTTGATAGGCCGCAATGGTGTGGGCAAAACTACGATGCTAAAAACGATTATGGGGTTGCTGCAACCGCGCAGCGGCACAATTAATTTTGGCGGACAATCTATTGCTTCTAAGTTGACTCACCAGCGGGCTAAAATGGGCATTGGTTATGTGCCTCAAGGGCGCGAAATTATCCCCCGTTTGACTGTGAAAGAAAATCTTTTGTTAGGTTTGGAAGCGAAACCAACTCTGACAAAAAATCCTGAAGTTCCTGATGAGATTTTTGAGTTATTTCCGGTTTTGAAGACTATGCTCGATCGCATGGGGGGCGATTTGAGCGGTGGACAGCAGCAGCAGTTAGCTATTGCTAGGGCTTTGATGGGTGAGCCGAAATTGCTGGTTTTGGATGAACCGACGGAGGGGATTCAACCGTCTATTATTTTGGATATAGAGGCTGCGGTGCGCCGCGTGGTTGCGACTAGGGGTATTTCGGTTTTGTTGGTGGAGCAGCATTTGCATTTTGTGCGGCAAGCTGACTGGTATTATGCTATGCAAAAAGGTGGGATTGTGGCTTCGGGAAGCACTGGCGAATTAAGCGATGACGTAGTTCAGAGGTTTCTGGCTGTTTGATGCAATGAGACTCGGCGGTTGAAACCGCGACTACACAAACGAAGTCCGCCTCCGCGGACTCAAGAATGAAGGGATATTCAAGCCGGATTTGATGTTATTGATTTTTTCGGCCGTCGGGCATTGTGGTGCCGCCCATGCTTGCTCGATCGATACTAGCGCCATCTATATTAGCATTGCGGAGGTTGGCATTTGACAGGTTGGCATCTCTGAGGTCGGCAAATCGCAAATCTGCGCCGTCTAAATTGGTTCCTGTCAAGTTGGCTTTTCTGAGGTTGGTGTTGCTGATTCTTGCTCCGATTAACTGGGCTCCGCTTAAGTCTGTGCCAGCCATATTGGTGTTGACAAAATCTGAGATCTCGAAGGTACTGCCACTGAGGTTGGCGTCTGAGAAATCTGCTCCTGTGACGATCGCATTTTTTAAGCGTATGTTAACTAATTTTATCGCTCGGAGGTCACACCGGACGCAGCTTTGGGTTAGCAACAGCGTTTCGACGTTGGCGTTAATTTGGTCAATTTGTTGCTGGGAGAATTTTTCGGCAAATTCTGGGGAGACGTAGCCGAGGTTTTTGGGATCGTCTGCTTTTGGTTGGGGTGTTGGTGGTTGAGTTGTTGGTGGTTGAGTTGTCGGTGGTTGGAGTGTTGGTGGTTGGGGTATTTGTGGTTGGAGGATTGGTGGTTGAGGTGTTTCTGGTTGGGGTGTTGGTGTTTGGGCGATCGCCCTTTGTTGCAGCCCTACCTTCGGATATTCTAGAGTAGCGGCAAACATTAGCAGGGCGATCGACAGTATTGTGAGTTTTTTCATAAATAAATAACAAAAGTGAAAAAATACCATTGATATTGTATGATACTCGGAAAAGCGAACGCCCTACATTGAGATAAATAAATCTCAACTTAAATCAAATACTTCGCAACCGTCAGGAGCGAATTTTTTTTTATCTTGCTGTTCAGCAGTCAGTATTTAACAGTCAATATTTAGCAATGAGCTATGAGAATTCTGTTAGTAGAAGATGACGAGCGCATTTCCCAAGCATTAGCAGAAGCACTCACAGACCAACATTATGCCGTCGATATAGCCACCGACGGCGAAGAAGGTTGGGACTTTGCAGAAGCCTGTACCTATGACCTAATTCTGCTAGACGTGATGCTGCCTAAATTAGATGGAATTAGCCTTTGCCAGCGCTTGCGCCGACAAGGATTAAAAACCCCAGTGCTAATGCTAACAGCCAGAGACACCAGTAATGATAAAGTCATGGGATTAGATGCCGGAGCCGATGATTATGTCGTCAAACCCTTCGATTTGCCAGAATTAGCAGCAAGAATTCGAGCCTTACTGCGGCGGGGAAGTACAACTTTATCACCAATATTAGAGTGGGAAAATCTGCGTTTAAACCCGAATACCTGCGATGTAACCTATCGTGAAAATTTGCTGCACATCACTCCCAAAGAGTACAGCTTACTAGAATTATTTCTGCGAACAGGCGGGCGCGTTTTAACACGAAGTGCTATCCTAGATCATGTATGGGCTTTTGAAGACTCACCGGGAGAAGAAACCGTCAAAGTTCACCTCCGGGGTTTGCGACAAAAACTGAAAGCAGCAGGCGCACCCGCTAATTTTATAGAGACTATTTATGGCATGGGTTATCGGCTCAACCAAAACCTCTAATCCCCAATTCCAAGCTTTGGGATGGCGTTTATTGCTATCTTACTTAACAGTTATGATAGCTATTTTAGGGACTTCTGCTGTTGCTGTTTATGAATTATTTGCCAGCACTCTATATCAAGAATTAGACCAGCGATTAGATATTTTAGCCCGGTCTGCTTCTCACAGTTTAGTTGTGACAGAAAAGCAGTCTCTTCCACAATTTCCAGAAGAAAAAGGCGATCGCACCAACAGAGAAGAGCGAGACGACAATGATGATTTGTCTATTGAACTCGATAGCCAAAAAGTCACCGGTCAGTTAGACAAAGATGGAGACTTAGACATTCCCTGGCAAAATCTGCGGGAAGCGGATCAATCTGTAGAATGGTTTAATGAAACAGGTGCAATGTTAGGAAATGCTGGCAAGGCTTTACCTCCTGTACCTCTGAAATTGGGTTTTCAAACCATACAAAACGGGCAGATTCGGTCTACCACAATTCCCGTTGACATTTATGATGGTGAAAAGCAAGAATTAAAAGGTTACATTCGCACCAGCGAATCTACTAAAGAAGTCGAAGAAGTCCTCAGCAGCCTCCGCTGGAAATTGGGTTATGGGAGTATTATTTTTCTCAGCTTGACTGCGGTTGGTGGTTTGTGGCTGACGAAGCAATCTCTCAAGCCAATTGAGGAGAGTTTTCAGCAGTTAAAACAATTCACCGCCGACGCTTCCCACGAGTTGAGAAGTCCGCTGACGGCGATTAAAACTTCAGTGGAAGTGATGCAGAGTCATCCTGAGAGAATTCATGCAGCGGATGTTAAGAAAATGGCGGCGATCGCCTCTGCTACTAAACAGATGAGTCAGTTAGTTGAAGACTTACTTTTATTAACTAGAATAGATGCTGCTGCTACAACCATCACCCGCGAGTGGATAGCGGTTCCGTTAGATGAAGTGTTAGAAGATTTACTCGATTTTTGGGAACTTCAAGCTCAAGAAAAACAAATTACTCTCAAATCAAATTTAGGCATCGGGTTGTCTGTAATGGGAGACGGATCGCAGCTAACTCGTTTGTTTTCTAACTTGATCGGAAATGCAATTCATTATACACCAACGGGCGGCATTGTGACTGTTTCTCTGAGCCAACATAACCGATCGACAATTATTAGTGTAGAGGATACTGGGATTGGCATTGCTCCCGAAGATGTCAAGTTAGTTTTTGACAGGTTTTGGAGAGCAGATCGAGCCAGAAATCGCCGGGAAGGGGGTTTGGGGATGGGATTGGCGATCGCCCAATCTATTGTCCAAAGTCACCGAGGAGAAATTAGCGTTACCAGTAAACTAGGGGTAGGTAGCTGTTTTCAGGTAAAATTCTCCTCAGTAACTTAAGAATTGATATTAATCAAAAACCTTAACTATCGTCTCCAGATTCACCAGATTCTCCTTGTTCTCCTTGTTCTCCTTTTTCTCCTTTTTCTCCTTGTTCGCCGCCGCTAGGACTCATTAAGACGATCGGTTTAACCGAATTATTATTGCTAACCGATGAATTAGCAGCATTAGCCGCATTACTCAAAAAATTCATCGAAGACAATTGATTGAGACTGCTATCATTCTGAGATACGATCCCGCTAGCAGCAACAGAAGTTAAAACACAAGCTCCAACGCCGAGCCAAATCTTAGTTTTATTTTGCATTTTTCAAAAATCCTTACTGTGGGTGATTACTTTTACTATCCCACACAAAAGTAAAGAACTCGGAAAGAGGGAAAAATATCTAAAAAATGTTTGCACAGGCATTGCCTTATTGCTACAATTCTAGTCCATAAGCAACCTGTAGGAGTTTCCTCAATGATGATCTGTATGGCTAATATTTTGACTGCCGAAGAATTAGAATTAATTATCAATAGTCTAAAAAATGCTGAATTTGTAGATGGAAAGTTAACCGCAGGTTGGTACGCCAAACAAGTAAAAAATAACGCTCAATTAAAAAACGATGCGGCTCCGACTCAGGAAATTAGAAGTCTAGTCAATCAAGCACTAAAACGCAATTCTTTATTCCAAATAGCGGCGCGCCCGAAAGCAATTCGTCCGATTATCTTTAGTCGCTATCAGGTAGGAATGTACTACGGGACACATATTGATAATGCGATTATGGGAGATGAAAAACTTACGAGATCGGATTTGTCTCTGACTCTATTACTCAGCGATCCTGCGAGTTATGCGGGCGGGGAATTAGTGATTGAAAGTACCCAAGGCGAACAAGCTTTTAAACTTGATGCTGGCTCGATGGTTGTTTATCCTACTACAACTTTGCACCGGGTGGAACCTGTCACTGAAGGTGAGAGATTAGTGGCGGTGACTTGGGTGCAGAGTTTAGTTCGGGATGCTCACAATCGAGAAATCCTATTTGATTTGGATACGGTTCGCGATATCCTGTTTCAGAAGTCTGGAAAGACGGCGGAGTTTGACTTGCTATCCAAAAGCATTGCTAATTTGCTCCGAAAATGGGCTGATGTTTAGGGCGAGGAAGTCTTAGAGGCGTTGAAAGAAATTTTATGTCTTTCCGAGTGCTTTACTTTTATTTGTAACAATGCAAATAGATAAGTTAAACAACAAGGATTTTACAATGAGTAACGAAACTAAAATTTGGACAGGCGTGGGACAGTCATATCTAACCAAAGATAATTCCATAGATGTAAATATAGCGTCATCGGAGAGATACCAACTCTCAAGCAGAGATAGTGGTGAAATTGGCGAAATTGGCTACGAAAGTGGCGAAAGTGGCGAAAGTGGCGAAAGTGGTTACGAGAGGAATTTTTCGATCAGTCAACCTGTAACTTCTTCCAGTTATAGCCCAGTTACGGGCAATTTTTCCATGATTTCTCAGGGATACGAAAGGGGCGATAATTTTTATCAGATTGAAATTGAAGGTACAAATATTGACGACATCTTAACAGGAATTCCTGGGAACAATGTTGTTTTAGAAGGACGCAGGGGCAATGATATTCTGAGCGGCAACAATGGCAATGATGAACTAGAAGGTGGGAAGGGTCAAGATACCCTTGACGGCGGTGCAGGAAATGATATTCTGGAAGGAGGGAAAGGGAAAGATCTTCTCACGGGCGGTATGGGTTCGGATATATTTGAGCTAGAATGGCGATCGGCTGCAAATACTCTCGAACTCGCTGATATCATCACTGACTTTCAAAAAGGTGTAGATAAATTGAACCTGGAAAATGGCTTAGGATTTTCTAACATTAATATCACTCCCGGTACTGGAATTTATGCTGGTGATACTCTGATACAGCTAGCAAATACGGGTCAATATTTAGCCGTATTGAAAGGGGTTAATGCTGGAAATATTAACGGGGCAGATTTCAGTTTTTCATAATGGTCTAATTGAATTGAAACTCAGTCAGGACTTACGCGCGCGGGGTCATCAACCCGGTTTTTGATACCATTTTTACGAATTTTTGCTCCGAAAGAAGTTTTGGGCGGAGTGAACGTCCGGGTTGTTTACACGGCCGAGAGTTTGTAAGGTGCGTCGCTGTGAGATTTTCGAGCTTTATTTGGGGATTGTCTATGGCGACGCACCCTACGAACTTACTACTAAGTTTCAGCCCTTAAGAATAACATTTACAGCCGATGAAATTATGGCGATTTATGCTACGCCACAGCAGGGAATTGCTGCGGCTAAATCTATGAGTAAAGCTGCTTCAGAAATGCTTGAATTATATGGAATTGGTGCGGGATGCGGGGTGCATTGCGGGAGCGTTATCGAAGGTCTGTTTGGCGGTGAAGATGTTCGGACTTATACTGTAATTGGTGATGTTGTTAATACAGCAAAACGCTTAGAAAGTGCCACGCCTGGTGGTGCAATTACTATTTCTGATGCTGTCTATCAAGGGATGTCACAACATCTAACCGTCGAACCTTGTGAACCGATTGTGGCTAAGGGTAAAACAGCAGCTTTAATTGCATGGCGGTTAATATAGCAAGCCCTAAATAAAATTTTTCGCTGTCAAGTTATTTTTTGTGATTATAGTTTATACGTTGGTTAGCAAGTAAGGTGCTGATGGGTGCACTCTACATTTCGCTAAATAGATCCAAATTCAGATAAAAGACTTCATAACCGTCGGGTGCGCGAATCAACTTTTCTATTACCGGAGGTAGTTGCTGTTTGCGGTACAATTCGGGAATTTCGCAGAAGCTTTCTTCAGAAATTTCCAAAATTTTGGGCATATCAGGAATGGGAATTCCCAGGCGATCGCTCTTATTTAAGCTGCAAACAATCAGGTAGTTGCAGTCAGAAATGCTCCGACTGCTAGGAAATATTTTGGATAAATTAATCAAGGTAATCAGTTCTTCTTGGTGCCGCACTAAACTTTGACCGCTATCTAAAAAACCGTAGGGATTAAAGTCTTTAACAACGCGCTGCACCCGTTCAATCGGAACTGCATAGTAAACGTTTCCTAGTTCAAAGGAAACAAGTTTTCGAGGAGGCGTTCTAACAGTCCCTTGTTTCTTGCTGCGAAAGCGGCGATTGTAATTGGCGTGAGTCATTCGATTTTAGATTGGGGGATTGGGGGATTGGTAATTGATAATTGGTAATTGGTAAATCCAAAAGCTCGAAACATTTGTATTCCTAATGACTAATGACTAATGACTAATGACTAATGACTAATGACTAATGACTAATGACTAATGACTAATGATTTAATGTTTGATTAATTTGGGGATAGCTTGTAAAAGTTGGGCTTCGCTGTAAGGTTTGGTGAAGTATTGATTAGCGCCTAATTCCATTGCCATTTGCCGATGTTTTTCCCCGCTACGGGATGTCAGCATGGCTACGGGAATCTTAGCAAACCGCTCGGTCGATCTGATCGATCGCAACAATTCAAATCCATCCATCCGGGGCATTTCAATATCCACGATCGCCAAACTGCAATCAAGACCATTTTGCAACTTTTCCAGGGCATCCACACCGTCTTTAGCCTGTACCACCCGGTAGCGAGCACGAGTCAGCGTCAGAGACAGCAACTGGCGAATTGTATAGGAATCATCCACTACCAAAATCTGCGGTGACTGACTCGAACTCGGCGGTATCTCCTGCACTTTACCGGAGACAGCGGCGATCGAACTATTTACCACAGGTTGACCCACCAAATCGTCCACATCCAGAATATTCACCACGCGCCCGTCCCCCAAAATTGTAGTCCCCAAAACGCCGCGAGGCTTAGATAGAGGCGGTGGCAAAGGTTTAACCACAATTTCCTGCTGACCGATCAGCCGTTCCACGGCCACAGCCAGCATTCCTTCGGTAGAAGCCAAAACCAGGACAGGAATTTCCTCTTGGGTCAAAGGGTCAGGAGAGGGGGCATCCGGCCCGACGACGCTGTATTCGAGCAAATCTTGCATCCTCACCAAACGAATAAATTCCTCCCGCCACCACAGCATCGGCTGATTGCCGGCAATGTGAACTTCCGAGGCTTTAATGTGCAGAATTTCCTCGACTGCATCCAGTGGCACTGCTATTTTATTGTGATCTGTCTTCACCATCAAAGCATCAGTAATCGACAGCAGCAGTGGCAGTTTAATGATAAAACTCGTACCTTTTCCGAGGCGAGAGTCTACCTTCACAGTCCCCCGCACAGTCCGCAAATTTGTTCGCACCACGTCGAGCCCGACTCCCCGCCCCGAAAGGTCGCTGACCCCTTCTGTAGTGCTGAAACCCGGCCAAAACAGAAAATCGTAGAGTTCGGCAATGGAAAATTCTTGAGCTTGTTCCTCCGTAGCCAAACCCTTTGTGACAATTTTACGGCGAATCATTTCCGGGTCAATGCCTTTGCCGTCATCGGCGACAGTAATAATAGTTTGGCCGCCTTGGTGGCGGGCTTCTATTTCTATTTGACCGCTGGCGGGCTTGCCGCTTGCTTGCCGAACTTCGGGCATTTCGATGCCGTGGTCGAAAGCGTTTCTCACTAAGTGTATTAAGGGGTCGCGCAAAGCGTCGAGCAAACTTTCGTCAATTTTGGTATCTCTTCCCACTAGCAGCAGGTTGACATCCTTATCGTATGTGAGGCACATCTCCCGCAGGGCTCTGGGCAAGTGATCGACGGCGCGACTGAAACTCACGACTCGCAACTGCATGACGCGGCTGCGTAGTTGTTCGGTAATGCGGCGCAGTTGGTCGGTACTGCGCTCGAATTTCATGGCTAAGGTGTCTAATTTGGTGGCTGAGTGAGAAATTGCTTGGGCAGTTTCGATGACTTCTGCGGCTGTCGAGTGGAACTCTGTATAACGATCCATCTCTAAGATATCGAAGTGAGCATGGATCGGAGAGGATTTGCCGTTAGCAATCATTGGGAATTCTGTTTCTGCTGCTGTACGTTTTCCCAATCCAGAGTTCCCGTTTCCCCCTTTCCAGTCTGCAAAACTCAGTCTGTCGTATTCTTCTCGCAACTGGCCGCCGAATTGGTTTAAATCTACGATACTGCGGCGGATGCGCTTGACTTCGCCACGCAGTTCGGATTCTTGAAGTTCTAAATTTGTACGGTTGATGACTAATTCCCCGACTAGATTCACCAATTCAGTTAAGCGTTCTAAGTCTACGCGGATTGTTGGTCTTTGCGGGTTGGGGAGAGGGGAAGAGGGGGAGAGG
>Ga0163153_10000733_pt1 | contig 55275 bp, 62 predicted proteins | sample OliLakLV19MP6IB1_FD_148629 | JGI IMG/M metagenome (GOLD analysis project Ga0163153, IMG submission 148629) | Freshwater microbial mat bacterial communities from Lake Vanda, McMurdo Dry Valleys, Antarctica - Oligotrophic Lake LV.19.MP6.IB-1 | ecosystem: Environmental > Aquatic > Freshwater >... | reverse complement strand
AACCTCGCCGCGCCGCGCGTCGCGCGAGTTCGCGATGCAGGGTATCTACCAGTGGATCTACACTGGCGCCACCCCGGCCGCGATCCTCGGAAACCTCGCGGAAATGGACGGCTACAAGGTCGCCGACGGCGAGTTCCTGAAGGCGCAGCTGCGCGGCACCATCGGCGAGGGCGAGGGCCTGCGCGCGCTGCTGGAGCCGCTGGCCGACCGCAAGTGGGACGAGGTGAGCCCGGTCGAGCGCGCCATCCTCCTCATCGGCGCGTGGGAGCTGGTGCACAACCCGGAAATTCCCTACAAGGTGACGATCAACGAGGCGATCGAGCTCGGCAAGCGCTTCGGCGGCACCGACGGGCACAAATACATCAACGGCATCCTCGACAAGCTGGCCGAAGCGGTCCGCCCCGACGAGGTCGCAAGGAAAAGGCAGGCAAGGAATGGCTAACAGCTCCCCCGAATTCGAAGTCATCGCGAAATACTTCACGCGCCCCGCCGCCAACGCGGTGCTGGGCGTGGGCGACGATTGCGCGCTGGTCGACGTCACCAACGGCATGGACCTCGCGGTGTCCACCGACACCATGGTTTCGGGCACACACTTCTTCCCGGACGTGAATCCGGAAAACCTCGGGCACAAGGCGCTTGCGGTGAACCTCTCCGACATGGCCGCCATGGGCGCGATGCCCTACTGGGCCATGCTGGCGGTCACGCTGCCGAAGGTCGACCACGACTGGCTCGAGGCCTTCGCCAAGGGTTTCTTCGACCTGGCGCAGGAATACAACGTCTCGCTGATCGGCGGCGACACCACGCGCGGCCCCTCGCTCGTGCTCACGGTGACGATCATGGGCGAGGTGCCGGCGGGTGCCGCGCTTCGCCGCAGCGGCGCCAAGGCGGGCAACGACGTGTGGGTGTCCGGCAACGTGGGTGATGCGGCGCTGGCCGTCGCGCACCGCTACGGCAAGATCGTGCTCGACGCCGCCGACTATCACGAGGCCGTGATGCGCCTCTACGAACCGACGCCGCGCGTGGCGCTTGGCCAGGCGCTGCGTGGCCTGGCGACATCCGCCATCGACATCTCCGACGGCCTGCTGGCCGACCTGACACACATCTGCCGGCTGTCCGGCGTGGGCGCCACGGTCGACCTCAACTCGGTGCCGTATTCCTCGATCGGCGCGAAACACATCCATACCGACGAAGGCCGCAACGCCATCTTCGCCGGCGGCGACGATTACGAGCTTTGTTTCACCGCGCATCCGAATTCGCGCGAGAGCATCGAAGACCTCACCGACGTCCTCGGCATCCCGATCACGCGCATCGGCCAGATCAAGCGCGGCAAGGGCGTGAGCCTGCTGGGCGTCGACGGCAAGGCGGTGAAGATCGACGGCCGGGGATACGACCATTTCAAGGGCGCCTGACGCCCGCTTCCTGGTCGCGCATCCGGCGCATTTCATCGCCCTGGGGTTCGGCGCGGGCCTGGCGCCCCGGGCCCCCGGCACTTTCGGCACCCTCGCGGGGTGGGCGATCTACGGGCTGCTGGCGCAGTTCATCGCCCCGCTCGCGATTGCGTTCCTCGCGATCCCGATGTTTTTCCTCGGCGTGTGGGCATGCGAGCGCACCGGGCGCGACCTCGGCGCCCACGACCACGGCAGCATGGTCTGGGACGAAATCGTGGCCTTCCTGCCCCTGGCCGCGCTGTGTTTCGCCAGCGTGTGGATGCAGCTTGCCGCCTTCGTGCTGTTCCGCATCTTCGACATCTGGAAACCCTTCCCGATCCGCCAGTTCGAGCGGCAGGTGAAGGGCGGGTTCGGCGTCATGTTCGACGACCTCATCGCGGCCTGTTATGCCTACGTCGGGATCATCATCCTCACGGTGGCGGGCTTCAAACTAATCCGGGAGCTTGCATGAAGGACTGGCCATATCCGCGCCTGGTGGCGCATCGCGGCGGCGGCTCACTCGCCCCGGAAAACACGCTGGCGGCGATCCGGCTGGGGCAATCCCTCGGCTATCGCGCGCACGAATTCGACGTGAAGCTCTCGAAGGACAACGTCGCCATGTTGCTGCACGACGCGACGCTGGAGCGGACCACGACGGGCAAGGGGCGCGCGGCCGACTTCCTGTGGGAGGCGCTGCGCTCGCTCGACGCCGGAGGGTGGCATTCGGCGCAGTATCGCGGCGAGCCGCTGGCATCCTTCGAGGAAGCCGCGAAGCTGCTCAGGTCCGGGGGCACGATGGCGCATGTCGAGATCAAGCCCACCCCCGGCCTGGAGGTGGAAACGGGCACTCGCGTGGCGCAGATCACGCGCGAGCTCTTCAAGGACGCCCCGGTGCCGCCGCTTTTGTCCTCGTTTTCATTCGACGCCCTGATGGCCGCGAAGGCTGCCGCCCCGGAAATCCCGCGCGGCTGGCTCACCCGGGAATTCTCCGACGACGACTGGCCGCGGCTGCAGGAGCTGGAGGCGGTCTCGATGCACACCAGCTACAAGACCCTCCCCGCGCAACGCATCCGCGAAGTGCAGGATCGCGGCTACCGCGTGCTGCTCTACACCGTGAACGAGGCTTCCATCGCGGAGAAGATCCTCGCCGCCGGGGCGGATGGGATCTTTACCGACAACCTTCGGGAGTTTGCTGCGCGCTTTCCTGATCTTGTTTGACTGACTGATTCTGGGAACGCTTTGTTTAACTGACTAGTTCAGGGAACGCCGATGGACGCCGATGCCACGCCGATGGCCGCCGATGGACCTCGCGAACAATTGAAATCATATGAGTTTCGTGCCCGTGCCCGAGATGGCCGCGAAACACACTCCAGGCTTTTATCGGCGGCCATCGGCGTGGCATCGGCGTCCATCGGCGTTCCCTGAAGTAGCAGAGGAAAGCTCAGGAACCCCTGAAATCGTATTGAGTTTCGTGCCCGTGCCCGAGATGGCCGCGAAACACACTCCAGGCTTTTATCGGCGGCCATCGGCGTGGCATCAGCGTCCATCGGCGTTCCCTGAAGTAGCAGAGGAAAGCTCAGGCCGCTTTCTGGGAAGAAGCGCGGATCTTCGCATCGAGGTCGCGCAGCGCGGTGCGCAGGCCTTCTTCCACCACCGGGTGGTAAAACGGCATGTCGAGCATCTGCGCAACGGTCATCCCGGCCTGCAGCGCCCAGGCGAGCAGGTGGCCGATGTGTTCCGCATCCGGGCCCACCATCTCCGCGCCGAGGAAGCGGCCGTTGGTCGGATCGGCGTAGACGCGCAGGTGGCCGTGGTTGCGCAGCATCACGCGTGAGCGTCCCTGGTCCTCGAACGACACCTCGCCCACCGCCAGCGCATGGGCGTTCAACGCGCCGTAACCGCGCCCGATGATGGCGATCTGCGGGTCCGTGAACACGACGCCCAGCGGCGCGCGGCGGTGGCCGCGCGACACCTTCGGGTAACGCGCGGCGTTTTCGCCGGCGATGCGGCCCTCGTCAGCGGCCTCGTGCAGCAGCGGCAGGTCGTTGTTGGCGTCACCCGCCACGAAGATCGCGCTGTCCCCCGCCTGCATCGTGAAGGGATCAAACAGCGGCACGCCCTGCGCGCCCAGCTGCACGCCGGCGTTTTCCAGGCCCAGCCGGTCGACGTTGGGGACGCGCCCGGTGGCGGCCAGGACGTAGTCGAAACGTTCGGTGCGCAACTCGCCTTCCGGCCCGCGGAATTCGATCTCCACGTCGTCGCCCGTGCGCAACACTCGCGTCACGTGGGCATCGGTGTCGAGCTCGAATTGCGCGCCGAGGGCCTTGATGGCCGCGCGTTGGACCACCGGATCGCTGATCGGGCCGACCCGGCCACCGCGGCCGAGCACCACCACCCGCACGCCCAGGCGCGCGAGGGACTGGCCGATCTCCAGGCCAATCACGCCGGGGCCGAACACCGCCACCGAACGCGGCAGGTCGTCCCAGCCGAAGACGTCGTCGTTGATGACCAGGCGGTCGCCGAGGTCGCGCAGGATCGGCGGCACCGTCGGGCGCGAACCGGTGGCGATGACGATGGATCGCGCCTTCAGCAGCGGCCCACCCTCGACCGCAAGGGTGCGCGCGTCGACGAAGCGCGCGTAGCCGCGGATGCGATCGGCTTCCGGGATGTTGTTCACGCCCTCGAGCACGAAACCCACGAAGCGGTCGCGCTCGCCTTTCACACGCGCCATGACCTGGCGGCCGTCGACCCGCAGCACGCCGTCCACGTGGACGCCGAACTTCGGCGCCCGTTCAACCGAATGTGCCGCTTCGGCCGCCGCGATCAGCAGCTTGGAGGGCATGCAGCCGACGCGCGCGCAGGTGGTGCCGTACGCGCCGCCTTCGATGACAACCGCGCGGGCGCCCGCCGCCCGGGCGGCGCGGTAGGCCGCGAGGCCCGCCGTGCCGGCCCCGATGACGGCCACGTCGACTTCAATGGTTTTCGTGTTCATGGTGCCTTGGTCGCTGGATGGGCGTGGAAATTACGCGGCCTTCTTCTGTGCCTTGCCGAAATGGGCCTCGACCTCGTCGGCGCCGCCGATCAGCTTGCCGCCGATGAAGACCTGCGGTGCGGTGCCCTTGCCGGAGACCGCGCGGATGGTCGAGAAGGTGATGCCCTTGCCGAGAGAGACATCCTCGTACACCACGCCGTTGGCGTCCAGCACTTCCTTGGCGCGCGCGCAGTGCGGGCAGCCGGGCTTGCTGAAGATCACGACCGGTTCCGGCGCCTTCTCGCGCGGGGCGATGTGGGCCAGCATCGTGTCGGCGTCCGAGACCTCGAACGGATCGCCTTCCTTGTCGGGCTCGATGAACTGCTTGACGACCACGCCGTCGCGCACCAGCATCGAATAGCGCCACGAGCGCTTGCCGAAGCCGAGGTCGCTCTTGTCGACCAGCATGCCCATCTGCTCGGTGAACTTGCCGTTGCCGTCGGGCAGGAAGGTGATGTTGGGCGCGTTCTGGTCCTTCTGCCACTCGCTCATCACGAAACCGTCGTTCACCGACAGGCACACGATCTCGTCGACGCCCAGGCGCGAGAAGGTCGGGGCGAGCTCGTTGTAACGCGGCAGGTGGGTGGTGGAGCAGGTCGGGGTATACGCGCCGGGCAGTGCGAAGACCACCACGGTGCGGTCCTTGAATATCTCGTCGGTGCCCACGTCCACCCATTTGCCGTCCTGGCGGGTGCGGAAAGTGACCTGGGGAATGCGTTTGCCTTCGGAATTGGCCAGCATGTGTGTTCTCCGTAAAGTGTCGATTGGATTGGGTATACCGGTGAATATAGTGTCTTTCGATTGAAGTGGCCAATTGATTGTGGTTATACTTTCGATAGCCGCACCCAATCGAAGCCAGTCACCTCCCCGAAAGCCCGCATGACCCTGACCGAACTCAAATACGTTGTTGCCCTGGCGCAGGAGCGCCATTTCGGGCGCGCCGCGCACAAGTGTTTCGTGACCCAGCCCACCCTCTCCCTCGCGCTCGCCAAGCTCGAGGGTGAACTGGGGCTGAAACTCTTCGAACGCAACAAGAACGAGGTGCTGGTCACCCCGCGCGGACAGCAGATCGTCGAGCAGGCGCGCCGCGTGCTGGACGAAGTCGGCAAGATCCAGCAGATGGCGCGCGGTGGGCAGGACCAGCTTTCCGGCGCGCTGCGCCTGGGCGTGATCCCCACCATCGGGCCCTACCTGCTGCCGGACCTGGTACCGATCCTGCACAAGCGCGCCCCGGCCATGCCGCTGGTGATTGAGGAAAACCTTACCGGCAGCCTCGCGCCGATGCTGCGCGACGGCGAGCTCGACGTGATCATCATCGCGTTGCCGTTTTCGCTGCCCGGCGTGAAGACCGAGGTGGTGTACGAAGAGCCGTTCAGCGTCGTAGTGCCCGAAGGCCACCGCTGGCAGCAGCGCAAGGGCGTGAAGCCCTCCGAGCTGTCGGAGGAAAACCTGCTGGTGCTCAACAATGGCCACTGCTTCCGCGACCAGGTGCTCGAGGCCTGCCCGGGACAATCGAACACCGCGATGCCCGAAGGCCGCGCGGGCAGCTCGCTGGAAACCATCCGCAACATGGTGGCGTCGGGCCTGGGCGTGAGCGTGTTGCCCTCCAGCGCGCTCACCCCGCGTTATGCCAGCAAGCTGCTGAAGGCTGTTCCGTTTTCGACGCCGGTGCCTTCGCGCAAGGTGGCCATTGCGTGGCGCCAGACCTTCGACCGGCCCGCCGTGGTCGAGCTGCTGGCCGGGGCGATACGGTCGGTGAAGATTCCGAGCCTGCGGATCTCACGCGCCGCGTAGAAGCAGAAACTGGTGTCAGAGACGACTTTTGCTGTTGGCGCAGAAACGCAAACAGCAAAAGTCGTCTCTGACACCAGTTTCAGCTGAGGTCTTTCACCAACGCGGCCCGCGCTTGAGGGCTGATCGGATCGAGTGTTGCCGAATAGTTGGGATGGTCGACGCCGATGGAAAGCGCGACGCCGTATTTGAGCGCCTCGGCCATCCCCTTTGTGAGCTCGAACCGCAGGAAGTGCACCGCCGAAGTTTTCTGCTCGTTCTCGCGCTCGAGGTCCTCGTCGGCGATGGCGTAGACCGGCTGCGAGCCCTCCACGCGCACGTACACCCGATCCTCGACGCCCTTGAGCTTTTCCAGGGCCACGCGGCGCTCCTCGGTGTCCTCGTATTCGATCAGCATCGTCGCCTTGAAGTTGCGCCCGTCAGGAATCAGCGCGTTGTAGGCGTCGATTTCGTCCTGGATGCCTTCTTCCTCGAAGATCTTCTCGATGCGCAGCATCTCCTGCACCTGGTAGCGAACCGTGAGCTCGTCTTCGAAGATCAGCGTGAGGTGATCGCCCAGGTGGATGGTGCGCGGCTTCTTGTGCGCGATCACCTGGGCGCGGAATTCATTGCGGGCCCGGGCGTAGGCCTCGAGGGTCATCATCGAATCGCGGGAAAGTTTCTGCATTTCAGTCGGGGAGGCCATAAGCCATTCTCAGGAGGGTGAGGGGGTGGCGCAGCTGCGCCTTGCCTTTCAGCTCGCCGCGATCGAGGCCTTCCTCGATGTGGTGCCCGGCCATCTGGCAATCGGAGGTGAAGTAATCGGGCTTGAATTCGCCCATCTGGCGCACGACCGGACGGCCGATCTTGAGCGCGGTTTCGTGGAACTCGGCCTTCACGCCCCAGGTGCCGGCGTGGCCCGAACAGCGCTCGATGGTCAACACCTCGGTGCCCGGCACGGCCTGCAGCGCCTCCTGGGTCTTCAGGCCGATCTTCTGCACGCGCGAATGGCAGGGCACGTGGTAGGCCACCTTGCCGAGCGCCCGGGGGAATTCGGTCTTCAGCAGTCCGTCGCGGCGGCGCGCCATCAGGTATTCGAAGGGATCGAACATCGCGTCGCGCACTACGCGCACGTCGTCTTCTTCCGGGAACATCAGCGGCAGTTCCTGCTTGTACATGAGGGTGCAGGAAGGCACCGGCGTGAGGATGGCGTAACCCTCGCGCGCCAGACTTGCGAGTTGCGGGATGTTCCTCTTCTTGAGGGCCTCCACCGCCTTGAGGTCGCCCTGTTCGAGTTTGGGCATGCCGCAGCACGCCTCCTTTTCGGCCAGCACGTACGGCACCTCGTTGTGGTCGAGGATCCTGATCAGGTCGTGCCCGATGCCGGGCTCGTTGTAGTTCACATAGCAGGTCGAGAAGATCGCCACCTTGCCGGGTGTTCGCTCGCCGTTTTTCACCGTGTGCGGCTTGCTCTTCGCGGCGTTGGGCCGGAACTTGCGCGCCGTGAACTCCGGGACCCACGCGTCCCTGGACACGTGCGCAACCTTTTCGCCGAGGGCGCGCAGCGGCGCGGACTTCGCTGCCGCGTTGACGACCTGCACCACGACGGGGATCGTCGCGAGCTTGCCGTTGCGGTCGGTGGAGGAGAGCGCGCGATCACGCACCGGATGCGTCATCTTGCCGTTTTCGAACTGATACGCCTTCGCGCGCAGCATCAGGTGCGGGAAGTCCACGTTCCACGGGTGCGGCGGCACGTACGGGCACTTGACCATGTAGCAGAGGTCGCAGAGGTAACACTGGTCCACCACGTTCCAGTACACCTCCTTCGGGACTTCGTGCACCTCGCCCGCGGCGGTTTCGTCGACGTAGTCGAAGAGCATGGGGAACGTGTTGCACAGGCTCACGCAGCGCCGGCAGCCGTGGCAGATGTCGAAGACACGCTCCATCTCCGCGAGGATCCTCGGCTCTTCCAGGTACTGCGGGTTCTTCCAGTCGATCGGGTGGCGCGTGGGTGCTTCCAGGCTGCCTTCTCGGGTCGTCATTTTTGGGGCTGGCGAGGCATGCGGGCATTAAACCTCTGGAACACGGATGGAACGGATGAAAACGGATAACCCATGGAAGTTCTCGTCGGCAGCGCGTGATTGCACGGATCATCGAGAGCAGGTTTTATCTTCCATCCGTGTTCATCCGTTGTCATCCGTTCCATCCGTGTTCCCGATTGAACAAAAAAGGGGCCGCAAGGCCCCTTTTTTTCGAGGCGGCGTTGAAGCTCAATCCGCCAGCGCGTCGAGCGCCTTCTGGAAACGATTGGCATGTGAGCGCTCGGCCTTGGCCAGCGTCTCGAACCAGTCGGCGATTTCCTCGAAGCCTTCGCCGCGAGCCGATTTCGCCATGCCCGGATACATGTCCGTGTATTCGTGTGTCTCGCCGGCGACGGCGGCCTTGAGGTTCTGGCGCGAGCTGCCGATCGGCAGGTCGGTGGCGGGGTCACCCACTTGCGCGAGGTAATCCAGGTGGCCGTGGGCGTGGCCGGTTTCACCTTCCGCGGTGGAGCGGAAGAGCGCCGCGACGTCGTTCTGGCCTTCCACGTCGGCCTTGCTTGCGAAATAGAGGTAGCGGCGGTTGGCTTGCGATTCGCCGGCGAACGCGGCCTTCAGGTTGTCGTGGGTCTTCGTGCCTTTGAGGTTCATGTGTTGCCTCCTGAGTGTCCGGTGAACGGAACAACTGGCTATGGAAAATATTTCTGGCTTGATGAGGGTATTACTGCGCCCGAGAGGGCGTCCAATTGATTCTACCGATACGCGCGATTGGGCGGGCCTATGGAGTGGAACGCAGCCTGCTGAGCGCGTCGCGGAAGGCGCCGCGGGCATATTCCTCGTCCGGATGGTGGCCATTTTCGACCACCGGGCGGCCGGCAACCAGGACGTCGCGAACCCGGTTGGTGCTGCCGGAAAACATCGCCACCCCCAGGGCCGAGGTGGCCCGCAGCCCTTCGAAATCCACATCTTCTCCGTCGAGGATCACGAGATCCGCCCTTCGCCCCGGGACGATGGCGCCCACCGGCTGCCCGATCGCCTGCGCGCCACCCGCGGCGGCGCCGTTCCACAGGTTCGCGGCCACGTCGGGATGGTCCTCCCGCGCCGCCACGTTTCGCAGCCGCAGGCGAAGGCGCTGGCTGTATTCCAGCTGGCGCAGCTCCTGCATCGGGCTCACGCATACATGGCTGTCGCCGCCGATCGCCCAGGCGCCGTTCGATTCGAACCAGGGGACAAAATCGAAGATGCCGTCGCCCAGGTTTGCTTCGGTCACGGGGCACAGGCCCACACACGCGCCCGCGCGCGATGCCGCGCGCATTTCCAGAGCGGTCAGGTGCGTGGAGTGGATGAGGGTCCAGCGCGAATCGATGTCCACCAGATCGGCGATCCACGCCAGCGGCGTCGTGCCGTGTGTGGCGATGCAATCGGCCACCTCGCCCACCTGTTCCGAGACGTGCATGTGGATCGGCATCGTGGGATCCAGGCGCGTGGCGGCATCAACCAGTTCGGTCAGCAGCAATGCGTCGACCGCGCGTGCCGAATGGGGTGCGATGCCGAGGCGCAGCAGCGGCGAGGGCAGGTGCCAGCGCGCCAGTTCCTGGAGCAATTCCACCAGGCCCGCGGGGGTGTTGGCGAAGCGGCGCTGCGCGGGCGCGAGCGGCCGATGGCCGAAACCGCCGTGGGCATAAAGCACCGGCAGCAGTGTCAGCGCGATGCCCGAGGCGCTGGCCCCGGTCACGATGGCGTTGGCGAGCTCCGCACGGTCCTCGTACGGCGTGCCGTCGCGGTTGTTGTGCAGGTAGTGGAACTCCGCCACCGAGGTGTAGCCGTGTTTGAGCATCTCGATGTAGAGGTGCGCGGTAATCGCCTCGATGTCCTCGGGCTCGAGCAACCGCACCAGGCGGTACATTTCCTCGCGCCAGGTCCAGAAGTCGTCGGTCGGGTGGCCGCGCACTTCCGCCAGCCCCGCCATTGCTCGCTGGAACGAATGCGAGTGGACGTTGGGCATCCCGGGCAGCAACGGGCCCGAGGCGCGCACGTGCCCCGTGGGGTCGGAAGCGGTCTGCACCCGGGTGATGAGGCCGTCCTGGTTCCATTCGACCAGCACGTCGCGCGCCCAGCCCGTGGGCAGCAACGCGTCCTCGGCGAATAGGGAAGGCATCGCGGCTATGATACCGGCCATGGCGCGGATCCTTGTCACCAACGCGCGCATCGCAACGATGCGGGGCGGGAAGTATTCGATCGTCGAGGGCGGGGTGATGGAATGCGTCGATGGCCGGATTACGCATGTGGGCCCGATGGCGCTGCATTCCGGTCTTCATGGCAATGACAGCTCCGCCCAGGCCATCGACGCGGCCGGCGCCCTCGTCACGCCCGGCCTCATCGACTGCCACACACACCTGGTTTACGCGGGAAATCGCGCGCAAGAGTTCGAACGCCGCCTGCTGGGGGCAACCTACGAGGATATCGCGCGCGAAGGCGGCGGCATCCTGTCGACGGTGGCGGCGACACGCGCCGCCAGCCCCGCGCGCCTGCTCGAGGAATCGGGGCGGCGCCTGGATGCGATGCTGGCCGAAGGGGTGACCACGGTCGAGATCAAGTCGGGATACGGCCTCGAGGTGGAAAGCGAGCTCAAGTGCCTGCGGGTGGCACGGGACCTGGCGCGCGGCCGGCAGGTACACATCACGACCACGCTGCTGGGCGCCCACGCGGTGCCGCCGGAATACCAGGGCCGCGCGGATGCGTACGTGGACATGTTGTGTGGCGATCTCATCCCCGCGGCGGCCCGGGAAAAACTTGCCGATGCCGTGGACGCCTTCTGCGAAGGCATCGGCTTCACACCCGCGCAGACGCGGCGCGTGTTCGAATGCGCGGGCGCACACGGGTTGCGGGTGAAGTTGCATGCCGATCAGCTGTCCAACCTCGGCGGGGCCGCGCTGGCGGCGGAATTCGGCGCGTTGTCCGCCGACCACCTCGAACACACCGACGAGGCCGGCGTCGTGGCGATGGCGCTTGCGGGCACCGTGGCGGTGTTGTTGCCCGCGGCCTTCTATTTCCTTCGCGATACGAAGCTTCCGCCGCTCGGGTTGTTGCGCAAACACGGCGTCGCGATGGCCGTCGCGACGGACTGCAATCCGGGCACGTCGCCCACCACATCGCTGCTGACCACGATGAACATGGCCTGCACGATGTTCCGCATGACGCCGGAAGAGGCGCTGGCCGGGGCGACCGTCCATGCGGCGCGTGCCCTGGGGCTCGCCGACCGCGGCACGCTCGAGGTGGGCAAGCGCGCCGATTTCGTGGTCTGGGATGCGGCGCAGCCCGCGGAGCTGGCCTGGATGATCGCGGGCCGCAAGCCGCTGCAGATACAAACGGCCCCATAACAAAAACGGCGCCCGCAGGCGCCGTTTGTTGTCGGTGCCGGCCTATCGATAAACCGGAGCACCGGGCCGCGGACCACGCGGCGGGAGTTCGTTGCCCTCGATCGGCTGGACGTTCACGCTCACGCGCAGGTCGCGGCCCGGATCGCGGTCCATGCGCGAGGTGAAACGGCGCCCACCGTATTCGTATTCGACGTCGTAGCCGAGGGTGGCTTCACGCACTTCGTTGACGGTGCGGCAGCGCTCCACGTTGCGCTCGACCGGCACGCGTTCGACTTCCGTGTAGCGATCGCCGCGGTTGTCGCGATCGGCCTGGTTGCCGATCAGCCCGCCTACCACGGCGCCGCCGGCCGTGGCGGCATCCTTGCCGCGCCCGCCGCCGACCTGGTGGCCGAGGACGCCGCCGACGATGGCGCCCAGCACGGTGGCGGGGCCGATGGACGCGCCGGTATCGCTGCGGGTGACACGGCGTTCCTGGTAGCCGCGTTCCGTGTCGTTCCAGCATTCTTCCCGGGAGACCGGGATGCGTTCCTGGATGGGGCGTACGTTGATCACGCGCGCGCGGTCGTTGAATTGTTCCGCGGCGATGGCGCTGCCGGCGGTCATGAGTGAAGCGACGATGAGAGCGAGTTTTTTCATGGGCTTAGTAGGTGCCTCGATAGTTGGGGGTACGGGGACGGGATATGGTTTCGCGCGCCAGGGGTGGGCGCACTTCGACGTTCACGGCCATCTCCGGACCCGGGTCATAGGGCATGTTGGTGCGGAATTCGCGCCCGTTGTATTCGTATCTGACCTCGTAGCCGACGATGAGTTCGCTGGTTTCGGAGGTGGTTTCGCAGCGCTCCACGTCACGGGTGACGGGCGTGCGTTCCACGATGACATCGCGCCCTGCGCGGCGGTAGCCGGCGTCCGTATCCTTCTCGATGCTGTTGCCGACCAGGCCGCCGATGACGGCGCCCGCGGCGGTGCCGTGGTCGCGCCCGCCGGTGCTGTTGCCGAACTGGTGGCCAATTACGCCGCCGACGATGGCGCCCAGCACGGCGCCGGGGCCGATTCCCGCGCTGGGGGCACGCGCTTCTTCCGGGCGCACCAGGCGGCGTTCTTCGTAGACGGTGGTGGGTTCCAGGCGGCATTCCCGGCGCGGCAGCGCCACCCGGTCGTAGATCGGGGTGGCGGCGATGACGCGGGCGGTATCGCCGTAGGTCTGGGCGGAGGCGGCGGTAGCCAGGCCACCCAGGGCGGCCGCTGCGCAGAGGCCGAGGATCGTTTTTTTCATGGATACGTTCTCCTTTGGGGGACGGCAGTCCTCCCAACCTAAACGCGCTGGTGTTTGAGCCGGTTGACCCATGAAAGCGCGATCTCGAGCTGCTCGCGCAGGATCGGCCGCACCCGTCCGGCCAGGTCGGCGCGGAAGGCGTACGGGCTGGTTTCTTCCATGTAGGTGGCCTCGACCATCTCCAGCTGCACTGCATGGACGTTTTCCGCCGGATTTCCGTACCGCCGGGTGATGAATCCGCCCTTGAAACGCCCGTTGAGCACCGAGGTGTAGGCATCGTGTCGCGAAACGGCGACATGCAGCGCCTCGCCCAGGCCCGGATCGCAGGATTTTCCGTCCGCGGTGCCGAGGTTGAAGTCGCTCAGGCGGCCCTCGAAGAGGCGCGGGGCTTCGGCCACGATGGAATGGGCGTCCCACAGCAGCGCCACGCCGTGTTGCGCGCGCACCCGCTCGATCTCCCCGGCCAGGCGCCGGTGGTAGGGTTTCCACACGCGCTCGAGCCGGCGGCCGATTTCGTCGGCGCCGGGTTCGCACGCGTTCCGGTACAGCGGCTCGCGATGGAAGGTATCGATGGGGCACAAACGCGGCGTGTCCTGGCCCGGGTAGAGGTTGGCGCCGTCGGGCGGGCGGTTCACGTCGACCACGTAGCGCGAATGGGTCGCCGCGACAACGGTGGCGCCCAGCGTGTGCACGAAGTTGTAGAGGCGCGGCAGGTGCCAATCCGTATCCGGGCGACGCGCGGCGCAGTCGGCAAGCCCCTGGCCAATCGAGTGCGGGATGAAGGTGCCCACGTGTGGCATCGATACAATCAGCGCGCTCGACCCGCGGTGGTACAGATACGGCGCAACCGTCTTTTCAGAGAGGAACATCGAGCTGCATCCTGCGGGCGACGTCCTTCGCGATTTCGTAGCCCGCATCCGCGTGCCGCACGACGCCGATGGCCGGATCGTTCCACAACACCCGTTCGAGGCGCTTCGCGGCCGCGGGCGTGCCGTCGGCCACAATCACCACGCCGGCGTGTTGCGAATATCCCATGCCCACCCCGCCCCCATGGTGGATCGAGACCCAGGTGGCGCCGCCCGCGGTCGAAAGCAACGCGTTGAGCAACGGCCAGTCCGAGACTGCGTCGGATCCGTCGAGCATCGCCTCGGTCTCGCGATTGGGGCTTGCGACCGATCCGGTGTCCAGGTGGTCGCGCCCGATCACGATCGGCGCCTTCAGCTCGCCGCTGGCCACCATCGCGTTGAATGCAAGCGCGGCCTGGTGGCGCTGTCCCAGTCCCAGCCAGCAGATGCGCGCGGGCAGGCCCTGGAACCTGATGCGGGTGCGCGCCATGTCGAGCCAGCGGTGCAGGTGCGCATCGGCCGGGAAGAGCTCCCTCACCTTCGCGTCGGTCCGGTAGATGTCCTCGGGATCGCCCGAAAGCGCGACCCAGCGGAACGGGCCCTTGCCCTCGCAGAACAGCGGTCGCACGTACGCGGGCACGAAGCCGGGGAATGCGAACGCATCCTCCACACCTTCGTCCTTCGCGACCTGGCGGATGTTGTTGCCGTAGTCGACGGTCGGAACGCCCTGCGCGTGCAGCGCAAGCATCGCGCGCACGTGGGCGACGATCGACGTCTTCGCCGCCGCCTCGACCGCCTTCGGGTCGGCTTTCTGTTCGCGCTCCCACTGCTCCACGCTCCAGCCCGCGGGGAGATAACCGTTCACGAGGTCGTGGGCGGAAGTCTGGTCGGTGACGAGGTCGGGGCGGATGCCGCGTTTCACGATCTCGGGGACCACATCGGCGGCATTGCCGAGCAGGCCCACGGAGATCGGCTCCTTCGACGCGCGGATCATCACAAGCGCCTCATCGAGCGTGCTGGCCTGGGCGTCGAGGTAACCGGTGCGCAGCCGCATGTCGATGCGCGACTGGCGGCATTCGATTGCGAGCATCGACATGCCGGCCATGGTGGCTGCGAGGGGTTGTGCGCCGCCCATCCCCCCCAGGCCGGCCGTCAGCACCCATTTCCCCGCTGCACCCTGGTAGTGCTGCTTCAGCGCCTCGGCAAACGTCTCGTAGGTGCCCTGCACGATGCCCTGCGAGCCGATGTAGATCCACGAGCCCGCGGTCATCTGGCCGTACATCATCAGGCCTTTGCGATCGAGCTCGTTGAAATGGTCCCACGTGGCCCAGCGTGGCACCAGGTTGGAGTTCGCGATCAACACGCGCGGCGCATCGGCGTGGGTCCTGAACACCGCCACCGGCTTGCCCGACTGGATCAGCAGCGACTCGTCGTCGCCCAGGCGCCTGAGCGTGGCAAGGATGGCGTCGAAACATTCCCAGTTGCGCGCCGCGCGCCCGATGCCGCCGTAGACCACCAGTTCGGCGGGGTTTTCCGCCACGTCGGGATCGAGGTTGTTCTGGATCATCCGGTACGCCGCCTCGGTGAGCCAGCTGCGGCAGGACAGCGCGCTGCCCCGGGGGGCGCGGATGATGCGCGAGGTGTCGCCGAGGGTTCGGTGGGTCATGGCGCAATTATCGCGCAGGAAAAGAATCTGGACGATGAATCGAGACGAAACGATTTCCAAAAAAGGCATCGTCTCGATTCATCGTCGCATTAAACTGCGCCGATGGATGTCACCATCACCACCGAACGCCTGCTGCTCAGGCAGTTCCGCCAATCCGACCTCGACGCCTACGCGCCGAGGCGGCGGCCGCCAGCCGCGACTACGCGTTCGACAAGCTGGGGCGCGATCGCGTGATCAGCCTGATCCGGCCCGGCAACACGCGATCCATCCGGGTGGCGGAAAAACTCGGCGCGCGCTGTGTGGAGGAGATCGACCTCCTCGGTGGGAAGGCCCTCGTGCACGAGACCCGCAGGCCGGTGGTCTTGAACGACGGCAACGCTTAAGATTGCAGGAAGCCGGCGGACAAATCGGAAAGATCGGGAGGCAGGTGTGTTGCGTGGATTGCTCGATCGCCTGGTGCTGCTGGCCGCCGTCCTCGGCGCGGCCTGCATCCCCAGCTTCATCGCCCAGTACCGCCAGCGCCTCGGTGGCCGCCTGGACCAGGTGCTGCGCGACCTGTCGCCGTTCCAGGAGATCGCCAACCGCCATCACGGCGGCGATATCCAGAAGCTCATCCAGCACCACCTGCAGAGCACCGACGCAACCTTCCACGCCGAAGGTTCCGCGATCCAGGCCATGGTGTCCGCGGCCGAGGGCCTGCGCGCCGCCGTCGACGCGCTGAACGCGGGGCTTTGGCGCCAGTTGGGCTACCTGCTCACCCGCGGCGATCCCGAGGTTGCGCGCGCCACGTGGGACACCTTCGTCCCCGCCTTCAGCCTCACGCCCGAATACGCGCTCTTCGCACTCGCCGTCGGTGTTGCGTTGTGGCTGCTTTTCCTCGGCGCCTGGGTGGGCTGCGCGCGGCTGGCCGATTCCTCGCGACGGCGCGGGCCCTCCAGGGCGCACCCGGCCGCCCGATAGGTTATCTTTCTCGACCTCAAGAACCCGTTGGGAGTTTCGCCATGATGGTGATCGTCTTCCGCAGCCGCCTGCGACCCGACAACGTGGAGGAGTACTACCAGTGGGCCGCCCCCATGAGCGAGATGGCGCGCACGATGCCGGGCTACATCTCCCACAAGCCCTTTGCCGCGGAAGACGGCGAGCGGGTGAACATCGTGGAATTCGCCGATGCCGCCTCGCTCGAAGCCTGGCGCACGCGCCACGAACACGTGCAGGCGCAGAACAAGGGCCGGCGCGATTTCTACACGGAATACAAACTCCAGGTGTGCGAGGTCGTGCGCGAAAGCGCCTTCCCCGGCAAGCGTTAGCCGATCGATGCTGATCAACCGGGTGCTCGAATCCGTCGAGCGAACCCCCGATGCGCCGGCGTTTTTCTTCAACGCGCACCCGATCACCTATCGTCAGATGCGCGCGGTGCTGGCGCGCGCGGTGGTGCACCTGCGCCAGCAGGGCGTAAAGCGCGGCGACCTGGTGGGCATGGCGATTGGCCAGAGCCCGCTTTATCCCATCCTCTTTCTCGCGCTCGGCTGGATCGGCGCCATGATGGTGCCGCTTGCGCCCAAGCTGCGGCGCGCGGATCGCGACGAGCTGATGCGCAGGTTCGGCATCGGCGCGCTCATCACGCAGGTGCTGGGGCCGATCCCGGCCGGTTGCCGCCTGATCCAGATCGAGGGCATCGGCGCGCGCGGCGACGAAACCATGGACGAGGTGGGCGAGCGCGGCTTCGATGCGCACACGCCGTTGCGCCTGGCGCTTACTACCGGCACGACGGGGCTGCCGAAGGGCGTGGTGCAGACCCACGCGGCGTTCGAGGAGCGCCTCGACCGGATGCATTGCGATGTGGTCGAGATCCCGCGGATCATCCCGCCGGGCATGCACATCACTATCGCCATCAACCTCGCCATGCACGCGTTGTGCAAGGGCGGCGCCGTGGTGATCCCGAGAAGCTATTCCACCGCGGGCCTGTTCGAGGCGATCCGCAACCTGGGCGTCACCCACGTGACGCTGCCGCCCGCCAGCCTGGTGTTGCTGCTGGTCGATCTGCAGGGCACCGCGCCGGCATTTCCGGGCGTGCGCCACCTGCGCCTGGTGGGCAGCACGCCGACGCGCAGGGTGCTGGAGCAGGCGCGCACGCGCTTCACCCCCCACGTCTACGTGCCCTATGGCCTGGGCGAGGTGGGGCTGGTCTCGATGGCTACACCCGAAATGGTGGCCGAAGACCCCGGCAGCTGCGGCGTGCTGGAGCCGGGCGTGCGCCTGGAGCTGCATGGGGACAGCGAGATTCGCGTCCACATCCCCGGCCAGCCCGACGACTACTACGGGCCGGATGCCGGCCTCGGGACGCGTTTTCGCAATGGCTGGTTCCACCCCGGAGACCGTGGCCGCATGTCGCCCGAGGGGCGGCTCTACATCGAGGGGCGCATCGACCACATCATCAACGTGGGTGGCCTCAAGGTCTCGCCGGAATATTCGGAATCGGTATTGATGGAGTTCGCGGGTGTGCGCGAGGTGGCGGTTTTCGGGGTCACCGATCCCAACGGCGCCACCCAACTTGTGGCCGCGATTGTGCCCTCGGGCGAGATCGACTGGAACGGGCTGCACCAGTTCTCCGTCCGGCGCCTGCAGGTCACGGCGCCCGTGCGTTTCCTGGAGGTCGAGAGCCTGCCGCGCAACCTGATGGGCAAGCTCGAACGCGAGCTGATTTCAGAGGCGGCTTTCCCCCAGGCGAAAACTCGCCTGTGACACCAGCTCGCGGAAGGCGCCTTCGCGCACCAGCGGGGTGACCGCTTCGATGTCGATGGCCAGGTAGCGGTCGCCGTCGAGGTGCGGCGCCACCGCGCGCACCATGGCGTGCGCCTGCTCCAGCAGCGCCGAGGACAGCAGCGGGCGCCGGAAGTCGATGCCCTGCGCCGCGGCCAGCAGCTCGATGGCCACCACGCCCGCGGTGTTGTCGGCCATGTCGCCCAGGCGGCGCGCGGCGAAGGTCGCCATCGAGACGTGGTCTTCCTGGTTGGCCGAGGTGGGCAGCGAATCGACGCTGGCCGGATGGGCGAGCGACTTGTTTTCCGAGGCCAGCGCCGCCGCGGTGACATGCGCGATCATGAAGCCCGAGTTCACGCCCGAGGCGGATGTCAGGAACGCTGGCAGCCCGCTGATCGAGGCGTCGATCAGCAACGCGATGCGCCGTTCCGACAACGCGCCGATCTCCGCGATCGCCAGCGCCAGCTGGTCGGCGGCGAAGGCGACCGGCTCGGCGTGGAAGTTGCCGCCCGACAGCGATTCGCCGGTTTCCGGGAACACCAGCGGATTGTCGGTGACGCCGTTGGCCTCGATCAGCAGCGTGCGCGCCGCCGCATCCATCACGTCGAGGCACGCGCCCATGACCTGCGGCTGGCAGCGCAACGAATAGGGGTCCTGCACCCTGTCGTCGCCCGTGAGGTGGGAGGCGCGGATGCGGCTGCCCTCGAGCAGTCGCCGGTATGCGCACGCCGCTTCGATCTGTCCGGCGTGGCCGCGCAATTCGTGGATGCGCGCGTCGAACGGCGTGTCGCTGCCCATCGCGGCGTCGACGGACATGGCGCCCGCCACCAGCGCGGCTGCAAACACGTTCTCCGCGGCGAAAAGCCCCGTCAGCGCAAGCGCGGTGGACACCTGCGTGCCGTTGAGCAACGCGAGGCCCTCCTTCGGGCCGAGCGTGATCGGCTCGATGCCCGCCAGCCGCAGGCCCTCGAGCGCCGGCATCGTGCTGCCCCGGTGGCGGCACTTGCCATAGCCCAGCAGCACCGCCGACATGTGCGCCAGCGGCGCCAGGTCACCCGAAGCACCCACCGAACCCTTCGAGGGGATGCAGGGATAGACCCCGGCGTTGAGCAGCGCAACCATGGCATCGACCACCAGCGGGCGCACGCCCGAATACCCGCGCGCCAGGCTCGCCACCTTGAGCAGCATCACCAGGCGCACCACCGCGTCGGGGAGCAGGGCGCCGACGCCCACGCTGTGCGAGAGCACGAGGTTCTTCTGCAGCAGTTCGAGCTGGCTGTCGGGAATGTGGGTCTGCGCGAGCTTGCCGAAGCCGGTGTTGATGCCGTAGACCGCCTTGCCTTCGGCGACGATGCGGGCCACGGCCGCCGCGCCGCGCCGCAACGTGGCGCGTGCCTGCGCTTCCAGTTGCAGCGGATCGCTGGATCGGGCGAAGGCGTGGAGCTCGGAGAGCGTCAGTGCGCCCGGGACCAGCCGCACCTACTTGCCGAGCCGGGCCTCGATCACGCGCGCGATCTGCGCGGTGTCGATCTCGTTCTGGTTCTTGGCCGTGGCGAAGCGCAGCGTCACGATGGTCTTGGCCTTGCGGAAGCTCAGCTGGTGGTTTGCGGGCAGCCAGAAGGCGCCGTCGCCCACGCCGACGACCGCCTTGGCGCGCGACTTGTAGATCTTCTCGAGGTTGCCGACCTCCTGGATCAGCTCGTCCTTGACCGCGTATTGCACCTCGCGCACGTTCACCGTGAGCACCGAGCTGCGGCGCGCGTCCAGGAACCCGCATTCGGAAGGGTTGCCGGCTTTCTGCTGCTGCACACGCTCGACCTTGGTCTGCGAGATGAGGTTGATCTCGTCGGGCTTGACCAGGTCGCAGGCGACGGGAGGCGCGGCGAGGGCGGCGGCGGGGATGGCGAGGGCTGCGAAGAGGCTGAAGGAGAAGGTTCGGGACATTGTCATTCCTGTTGTAGTGACGGCAATTCCCATTATCTCAGGAAGGTCAGTAGGTGGCCCGCCCCCCCGACAAATCGAACACCGCCCCGGTCGAAAACGAGCAGTCCTCGCTCGCCAGCCACGAAACCATCGCGGCAATCTCCTCGACCTGCCCGAAGCGCCCCATCGGGATCTTGGAAAGCATGAAGTCGATGTGTGCCTGGGTCATCTGTTCGAACATGCCGGTTTTCACCGCCGCCGGCGTTACGCAATTGACGCGGATGCCGGTTTTGGCGACCTCCTTGCCCAGCGACTTGGTGAGCGAGATCACACCCGCCTTCGAGGCGCTGTAGGCGCTGGCGTTGGGATTGCCCTCCTTGCCGGCCACCGAGGCGATGTTGACGATGCGCCCGTAGTTGTTGTGCCGCATGTGGGTGACGATGTGTTTGTTGCAGAGGAAGACGCCGGTGAGGTTGATGTCGAGCACCTGCTTCCAGTCGGCAACCGGGTAGTCCCAGACCGCGAGGTTGGGCCCGGTGATGCCGGCGCTGCACACCAGCACGTCGACCTTGCCGAGCGCCGCCACGGTTTCGGCGAGGGCGCGCTGCACCTGCATCTCGTCGCTTACGTCGAGTTTCGCCGTGTGTGCGCCACCGAGACCCTTTGAGGCATCGGCCAGGGCCTTGTCGTCGCGGTCCCAGAGGCTCACTTTGGCGCCCGATTGGGCCAGGCGAGTGGCGATGGCGTAACCGATGCCGGCGGCGCCTCCGGTGACGACGGCAATGCGGCCCTTCAGGTCGAGCTGGTTCATGGATCCTCCTCCTGTATTTTTCGCAATCCTACCAAATTGGCCTGACCACTTGACCAAACCCGCCTCACCCCCTAATGTCCGCCCACGAGGAGATTCCCGCATGGCGTCGCCAAAAAAACGCCGAAGCGTCGAGTGGTTCGGGCGCGAAGGCAAGATGGGATTCATTTACCGTTCGTGGGTCAAGAACCGTGGCATTCCCCACGACCAGTTCGATGGCCGCCCGGTCATCGGAATCTGCAATACCTTTTCCGAACTGACGCCCTGCAACAGCCATTTCCGCACACTCGCGGAACAGGTGAAGATCGGCGTGTACGAGGCTGGCGGCTTCCCGCTCGAATTCCCGGTGATGTCGTTGGGCGAGACGTTGATGCGCCCCACCGCGATGCTCTACCGCAACCTCGCCAGCATGGACGTGGAGGAATCGATCCGCGGCAACCCCGTCGATGGCGTGGTGTTGCTGATGGGCTGCGACAAGACCACGCCCGCGCTGCTGATGGGCGCATCGAGCGTGGACCTGCCCACGATTGGTGTATCCGGCGGGCCGATGCTGTCGGGCTGGTACAAGGGCGAACGCATCGGCTCTGGCACCAACACCTGGTCGCTTTCGGAGGAGCTGCGCGCGGGCCAGATCACGCGGGACGAATTCCACGAGGCCGAAAGCTGCATGCACCGCTCGCACGGCCACTGCATGGTGATGGGCACCGCTTCCACCATGGCCTCGATGGTCGAGGCGCTGGGCGTGGGCCTGCCGGGCAACGCGGCGTTCCCCGCGGTCGACGCGCGCCGCAACGTGATCGCGCGCATGGCGGGCCGCCGGATCGTCGAAATGGTGGAAAAAGACCTCAAGCTCTCGAAGATCCTCACGCGCGAGGCGTTCGAAAACGCCATCCGCGTGAACGCCGCGATCGGCGGCTCCACCAACGCGGTGATCCATCTGATCGCCATCGCGCGGCGCATCGGCGTGAAGCTGGACCTGGAGGATTGGGACGAGTTCGGGCGCGGCGTGCATACGCTCGTGAACCTGATGCCCAGCGGCAAGTACCTGATGGAGGACTTCTGCTACGCGGGCGGGCTGCCGGTGGTGATCCGCGAGCTGGGCGAGCAGGGGCTGCTCAACAAGAAGGCGCTCACCGCCAACGGCGAGACCATCTGGAAAAACAACAAGGAAGCGCGCAACGACGGGCCGGACGTGATCATGCCGTTCGCCAGGCCCTTCAAGAAAAACACCGGCATCGCGGTGCTGCGCGGCAACCTCTGTCCCGACGGTGCCATCATCAAGCCGTCCGCCGCCACGCCGAAGCTCATGAAACACAAGGGGCGCGCGGTGGTGTTCGAGGACATCGAGGATTTCCACGCGCGCGTCGACGATCCGAAGCTCGACATCGACGCCGACTGCGTGATGGTGCTCAAGAACTGCGGGCCGAAGGGGTATCCCGGCATGGCCGAGGTGGGCAACATGCCGCTGCCGAAGAAGCTGCTGAAAAAAGGCGTGACGGACATGGTGCGTATCTCGGATGCGCGCATGAGCGGCACCGCCTACGGCACCGTGGTGCTGCACTCCGCGCCGGAGGCCGCCGCCGGCGGGCCGCTGGCGCTGGTGAAAAACGGCGACCTGATCGAGCTCGATGTTGCCAAGCGCAAGCTGCACCTGCACGTGAGCGCCGAAGATCTCGCGCAGCGCCGCAAGAAATGGAAGCCGCCCAAGGCGCCGATGAAACGCGGCTACTGGAAGCTCTACGTCGACCACGTGAACCAGGCAAGCGACGGCTGCGACCTCGACTTCCTCGTGGGCAACAGCGGTTCGGCCGTGCCCAGGGACAACCATTGAAGTTCCTCATCAGCGACTACGACTTCCCCGACGTGGACCTCGAGCTCGAGCTCTTCCGCGAAGCCGGCGTCGATGTCGTCACCGCCCAGTGCCGCACGGAGGAAGACGTGATCGATGCCGCGCGGGGTTGCCAGGGAATCCTGGCGCAATACGCGCCGATGAACGCGAAGGTTTTCGAGGCGCGCCCCGAAGTGCGGGTGGTGAGCCGCTTCGGCGCCGGCTACGACACCGTCAACGTGGATGACGCCCGCCACCACGGCGTGTGGGTTGCCAACTCGCCGGACTATGGCGTGGGCGAGGTCGCCACACACGCGCTGGGCCTGGCGCTTTCGCTGGTGCGCCACATCCCCTGGTATGCGCGCGAGGTGGGTGAGGGTCGCTGGAACTACGCGGGCACCGGCGGCCTGGTGCGCGCCGCCGACCTCACGCTGGGCATCCTGGGCCTCGGGCGCATCGGCAAGCGCATGTCTTACGTCTCGCGCAACGTGTTCGGCCCCGTCATCGCGTGTGATCCGTACCTGATCGACGGGGACTTCCCGGCCTACGTCTCGCGCGTCTCGCGCGAGGAGCTCTTCCGCAAGGCCGACATCGTCTCCCTGCACGTGCCGCTCAACGACGAAACCCGCGGCATGGTCGACGGGCGGCTGCTTTCGCTGATGAAGAAGGGCTCGTACCTGGTGAACACCTCGCGCGGCGCCGTGGTGGTGGTGGAGGACGTGATCGCCGCGCTCGACGCCGGCCGCCTCGACGGGGCCGCGCTCGATGTGCTTCCCAAGGAACCGCCGGAAGCGGATCATCCGATGCTTCGGCATCCCCGCTTGCTGCTCACGCCGCACGCGGCCTTCTATTCGGTCGAGGGCGAGCGCGAGCTGCGCCGCAAGGCTGCGCAGAACCTGGTCGATTGGGCGACCACGGGCCGTCCCCGCTATGTGGTGAGCGAAGGGAAAAACGCATAAATGGCTTCCGTCCACATCCGCAACGTCCAGAAGTACTTCGGCGGCACGCATGTGATCCGCGGCGTCGACATCGAGATCGCGGACGGGGAATTCGCGGTGCTGGTCGGTCCCTCGGGCTGCGGCAAGTCCACGCTGCTGCGCATGATCGCGGGCCTCGAGGAGATCGGCGGCGGCGAGATCGCCATCGGCGACAAGGTGGTCAACACCATGCAGCCGAAGGAGCGCGACATCGCGATGGTGTTCCAGAACTACGCCCTCTACCCGCACATGAAGGTGCGCGACAACATGGCGTTCAGCCTGCTGCTGGCCAAGCGGCCGAAGGCGGAAATCGAGCAGCGCGTGAACAAGGCCGCCGGCATCCTGGGCCTGAACGAGCTGCTGGATCGCTACCCGCGCCAGCTTTCCGGCGGCCAGCGCCAGCGCGTGGCCATGGGGCGCGCCATCGTGCGCGATCCGCAGGTGTTCCTGTTCGACGAGCCGCTTTCGAACCTCGACGCCAAGCTGCGAGTGGCGATGCGCACCGAGCTGAAGGAGCTGCACCAGCGCCTGAAGACCACCAGCATCTACGTGACCCACGACCAGATCGAAGCCATGACCATGGGCGACCAGATCGTGGTGATGAGGGATGGGCTGATCGAGCAGAAGGGCAAGCCGCTGGAACTCTACGACCGTCCGGTGAACCTCTTCGTGGCCGGCTTCATCGGCTCGCCCGCGATGAACTTCCTGCCGGGCACGCTGCGCCGCTCCAACGGCACCGCGCACGTGGAGCTCGCTGGCGGCGCGATGGTGCCCGCGCCGCCCGGTGCCGCGGGAGAAAACGGCCAGAAGGTTGTGTTCGGCACGCGCCCGGAGAACCTCGCCATCGCCACCGGCGGCGCAGGACTCGCCGCGACCGTCGTGGTGGTGGAGCCGACGGGCGCCGACACGCAGGTATTCGCGAAGGTGGGCGGCGCCGATGTCACGGCCGTCTTCCGGGAGCGCCACGAGTTCCGCGCGGGTGACGCGGTGCGGCTGATGCCGGACCACGAGCGCACGCATTTGTTTGATGCCGAGTCGGGTAAGTCGTTGCGTCAAAACTCGGGACCCTGAAACCGGGGACGCACCCTGCTTTTGAAATATCAGGGTGCGTCCCCGGTTTCAGACCCACAACAGACGGAGGAGAAAACAGCATGTCCAAGTTCTCGAGACGGGATTTCCTGAGGACCACGGCGGGCGCCGCGGCCGCGGGGACGGTAGGGGTTGGAGGCGCGCTCTGGACGCCGGAAGCGTATGCCCAGGGCAAATGGGTGCCGGAGAAGGGCGCCAAGCTTCGCGTGCTGCGCTGGAAGCGCTTCGTGCAGGGCGACGAAGACATGTGGCTCGCCAATACCAAGAAATTCGCGGAGAAGTACAAGGTGGACGTGCGCGTCGACAGCGAAGGCTGGGAGGACGTGCGCCCGAAGGCGGCGGTGGCGGCCAACGTGGGCAGCGGCCCGGACATCATCATCTCCACCTTCGAGGACGCGCACCAGTATCCCGACAAGCTCACCGACGTGACCGACGTCTGCAACTACCTCGGCGGCAAATACGGCGGGTGGTACGACGTCTGCAAGGAATACTGCACCGAGAAGGGCAAGTGGGTCGCGGTGCCGATGGGCTGCGCGGGCAACGCCATGGTCTACCGCGAGAGCGCCATGAAGGCGGCGGGCTTCGAGACCTTCCCGAAGGACCTGCCGGGGCTGCTCAAGCTCTGCGAGGGCCTCAAGGCGAAGGGCATGCCGGCGGGCTTCGCGCTCGGCAACGCCACGGGCGACGGCAACGTCTGGACCCACTGGCTCGTGTGGGCGCACGGCGGCAGGATGGTCGACGCGAAGAACAACGTCGTCATCAACAGCCCCGAGACGATCGCCGCGCTCGAGTACGCCAAGCAGCTCTATGCCACGTTCGTGCCGGGCACGCTGTCGTGGCTGGATCCCAACAACAACAAGGCGTTCCTCGACGGCCAGATCGGCCTCACCTGCAACGGCATCTCGGTCTACTACGCGGCCAAGACCTCCAGCGACGCGAAGGTGAAGGCGATGGCGGCCGACATCGGCCACGCCAACATGCCTGTCGGCCCGGCCGGCAAGCCCACGGAGCTGAACCTCTTCTTCCCGATGATGCTGTTCAAGTACTCCAAGTACCCGAACGCGGCCAAGGCCTACCTCGCGTACATGATGGAGAAGGAACAGTACGAGCCGTGGCAGAAGGCGTCGATCGGCTACGTGACCCAGCCCCTCAAGGCGTACGAGAAGAACCCGATCTGGACGGAAGATCCGAAGCACACCCCGTACCGCGACGCCATGAAGATCATGCTGCCCAACGGCTACGCGGGCGACATGGGCTACGCATCGGCGGCGACGATGGCCGACTTCATCATGGTGAACATGGTGGCGGAGGCGGCTTCGGGATCGAAGACGCCGAAGGAGGCCGCGGAGCGCGCGCAGAAGCGCGCCGAGCGCTACTACAAAGTGTGATGCGACAAACGCCGGTTGGAGCGGTCCAGAGGCCGCTCAACCGGCAATCACGACATGCAACGACTTCTTGACAACCGAAACGTCCTCGGGCTGCTCTTCATGCTGCCCGCGGGCCTGCTGCTGCTGGTTTTCCTCACCTATCCCCTCGGGCTCGGCACCTGGCTCGGCTTTACCGACACCAAGATCGGGCGCGCGGGCGTCTGGGTGGGCCTGGACAACTACAGGTTCCTCTGGGGCGACGAGGTCACGCGCCTGGCGCTCTTCAATACGCTTTTCTACACCTTCGTCGCCAGCGTCATCAAGTTCGCGCTCGGCCTCTGGCTGGCGATGCTCCTCAACCGCAACCTGCCGTTCAAGTCGTTTTTTCGCGCGGTGGTCCTGCTGCCCTTCATCGTGCCCACGGCGCTGTCGGCGCTCGCGTTCTGGTGGATCTATGACGCGCAGTTCTCGATCGTCAGCTGGTCGCTGATGAAGATGGGGCTGATCGACAGGTACATCGATTTCCTCGGGGAGCCGTGGCTCGCGCGCTTCTCGGTCATCGCCGCGAACATCTGGCGCGGCATCCCGTTCGTCGCGATCTGCCTGCTCGCGGGCCTGCAGACGATCTCGCCCTCGCTCTACGAGGCCGCCGCGCTCGACGGGGCCACGCCATGGCAGCGCTTCCGCTTCGTGACCCTGCCGCTGCTCACGCCGATCATCGCGGTGGTCATGACGTTCTCGGTGCTCTTCACGTTCACCGACTTCCAGCTGATCTACGTCATCACGCGCGGCGGGCCGCTCAATTCCACCCACCTCATGGCCACGCTGTCGTTCCAGCGCGCCATTTCCGGGGGATCCCTTGGCGAGGGCGCGGCGATCGCCACCGCGATGGTCCCGTTCCTGCTCGCGGCCATCCTCTTCAGCTATTTCGGGTTGCAGCGGCGCGCGTGGCAGCAGGGAGGAAACGACAAGTGAGCCAGACCGAAAAGGCCTCCAGCGAGGGGATGACGTACCTCGAATCGCTGCCGCGGCGGGTGGTGACGCTTTATGTGCCGATCGCCATCTTCCTCTTCGTGCTGCTGTTCCCGTTCTACTGGATGGTGATCACCTCGTTCAAGCCCGACGCGGAGCTGCTGACCCGCGACGGCAATCCGTTCTGGGTGGTCGCGCCGACACTGGCCCACTTCGAGAAGCTGCTTTTCCACACGCCCTATCCCGAGTGGATGTGGAACACGATCGTGGTCTCGGTGGTGTCGACGTTTTTCTCGCTCGCCGCGAGCGTGTTCGCCGCCTACGCGATCGAGCGGCTGCGCTTCAAGGGGTCGAAGCAGACCGGGCTCGCGATTTTCCTCGCCTACCTGGTGCCCCCGTCGATCCTCTTCATCCCGCTTGCGGCCATCGTGTTCAAGCTCGGCCTCTTCGATACCAAATGGGCGCTGATCCTGACCTACCCGACCTTCCTGATCCCGTTCTGCACCTGGCTGCTGATGGGTTACTTCCGCTCGATCCCCTTCGAACTGGAGGAGTGCGCGCTGATCGACGGGGCCACGCGCTGGCAGATCCTGGTGAAGATCATCCTGCCGCTCGCGGTGCCGGGGCTGATATCCGCGGGCATCTTCGCGTTCACGCTGTCGTGGAACGAGTTCATCTACGCGCTCACCTTCGTCTCCTCGTCGGAAGTGAAGACGGTTCCGGTGGGCGTGGTCACCGAGCTGGTCGAGGGCGACGTCTACCACTGGGGTGCGCTGATGGCCGGCGCGCTGCTCGGGTCGCTGCCGGTGGCGATCATGTATTCATTCTTCGTCGAGTATTACGTCTCGGGCATGACGGGGGCGGTGAAGGAGTAGGCGCACTCAAATGAAAGTTGGCTTCATCGGACTGGGCGCGCACAGCGCGGGCAACAGCTGGATGTTCGAGAACCGCATGGCGCACGTGCTGGCGGGCGAGATTACACGCCGCTTTCTGCCGTCGACATCTTCGTGAAGGACCTGGGCATCGTGCTCGATACGGCGGGCGCGCTCCGGCGGTTTGTTTCACCACAGAGGACACAGAGGCAACACAAGAGGAAAACCCAACCATGATCGTGATTCGGGCAGATCGATGCACTACCCCGAACCCACGCATGTTTTGCTTTCCTCTTGTGTTGCCTCTGTGTCCTCTGTGGTGAAAAGAGCGCCCGCGGATCCCGGCTCATGGACAACATGAAATGCAACTAGGCTGCATCGCCGACGACTTCACCGGCGCCACTGACCTCGCGAACAACCTGGTTCGCGCGGGCATGCGCGTCGTGCAGACGATAGGCGTTCCCGCCACTGCACTGGCTGATGATGTCGACGCCTTGGTAGTAGCCCTCAAGTCGCGCACCATTCCCGCCGCGGAAGCGATCGAGCAGTCGCTGGCCGCGCTGCGTTGGCTGCAAGGGCAGGGCGCGCGGCAGGTCTACTTCAAGTATTGCTCCACCTTCGACTCGACGCCCGCGGGCAACATCGGCCCGGTGACCGAGGCATTGATGGATGCGCTGGGCACGGACTTCACCATCGCGTGTCCGGCATTCCCCGAAAACGGGCGCACGATCTTCAAGGGCCATCTCTTCGTGGGCGACGTGCCGCTGCACGAATCCGGCATGAAGGACCATCCGCTCACGCCGATGACCGATTCGAACCTGGTGCGCGTGCTGCAGGCGCAGTGCAAGCGCAAGGTGGGCCTGATCAACTACGTGACGGTTACCGCGGGTGCGTGCGCCATCGGGCGCCGGGTGGAGGCGCTGCGGCGCCAGGGTGTCGGCATCGCGGTTGTTGATGCGGTTTCGGATGAAGACCTGCATCGCATCGGCCTCGCGCTCAAGGGTTTCCCGCTGGTGACGGCGGGCTCCGGCGTGGCCATCGGGTTGCCACGCAATTTCGATATCGACGCGAGCCCCGCCGCCGCCGAGCTGCCGAAGGTCGCCGGGCCCGCGGCCATCGTCTCCGGTAGCTGCTCCACCGCCACGCTCGCGCAGGTAAAGAATTTCCTTGACGCCGGTGGAACGGCGCTGGAGATCGATCCGATGATGCTTGTGGACGGCGCGCAAGACGCGGCCCTTGCGCGGTTGGCGCCGCGACTTGGCGAGGCGCCGGTGCTGGTCTACTCGTCCGCCGCGCCCGATGTGGTGCGGGCGGTGCAGGGCAAGCTGGGCGTGCAGGCCGCCGGCTTGAGGGTGGAGCGTGCGCTGGCCGGCATTGCGCGCGGCCTGGTGGAGCGCGGCGTGCGCCGGCTTGTGGTGGCGGGGGGCGAGACGTCCGGCGCGGTGGTGCAGGCGCTGGGCGTGGAGAAGATGCGCATCGGCCCCCAGATCGATCCCGGCGTGCCGTGGTGCGCGGCCGAGTCACCCGCGGCGGGGGGTACCATTCACCTCGCGCTCAAATCCGGCAACTTCGGCGCACCCGATTTCTTCACCAGGGCCTTCACCCATGGATGAGCAGCACCTGCGCAGCGAGATCTGCCGCGTCGGCAAGAGCCTCTTCGACCGCGGCTACGTGCACGCAACCGCGGGCAACATCAGCACGCGGCTGGACGATGGCTACCTGATCACGCCGACCGACGCGTGCCTGGGCTTCCTCGAGCCCGGACGCCTCGCCAAGGTGGACCGGGAGGGCGCGCCGATGCTTGGCGAGCGCCCCAGCAAGACGCTGCAACTGCACCGCCGCATCTACGCCGCGGATGCGAATGCGCGCTGCATCATCCACACCCATTCGACCCACCTGGTCTCGCTGGCGCTCTCCGGCGTGTGGAACAACGACGACATCCTGCCGCCGATCACGCCGTATTACGTGATGAAGGTGGGGCACGTGCCGCTGGTGCCGTACCACCGCCCCGGGGACCCGCGCGTGGGAGACCAGGTGTCGGCGGCGATCGCCCGGTTTGCGTCGCGCCAGACGCCGATCCGCGCGGTGATGCTCGACCGCCTGGGCCCCAACGTCTGGCATGAATCGCCGGCCGCCGCGATGGCGACGCTGGAAGAGCTGGAGGAGACCGCCAAGTTGTGGCTCTTTGCGGGCAAGACCACGCAGCCGTTGCCCGAAGACGAGATCGAGCAGTTGCGCGCCGCCTTTGGCGCGCGCTGGTAGGGCGACGAGATGCCGCGCCTGGCCGCCAACCTGAGCATGATGTACAACGAACACTCCTTCCTGGACCGCTTCGCCGCCGCCGCGAAGGACGGCTTCAAGGGCGTGGAGTTCCTGTTTCCCTACGCGCACGCCGTGGCGGATATTCGCTCGCGGCTCGAATCCCACGGCCTCACGCTGGCCCTTTTCAACACGCCGCCCGGTGACGAGGCGAAGGACGAGCGCGGCACGGCCTCGATTCCGGGCCGCGAGGACGAATTCAAGGCCGGCATCGCGAAGGCGGTGGAATACGCGCGAGCCATCGGCAACAGGACCGTGCACGTGATGGCGGGCAAGATCGATCCCAGCGCCGACCGCGCCGCCCATCGCGCGGTGTATGTGAAGAACCTGGCCTACGCCGCGCGGGAATTGGGCAGCATCGGGGTGACCGCCGTGATCGAGCCCATCAACACCCGCGATATCCCGGGCTTTTTCCTGAACCGCCAGGACGAAGCACACGCTGTCGTCGCGGAGGTTGCGTCACCCAACCTTCGCGTGCAGATGGATCTCTACCACTGCCAGATCGTCGAAGGCGACGTCGCGACGAAGATCCGCAAATACATCGCCGGCGTCGCCCACATGCAGGTGGCCGGCGTGCCGCAGCGCCACGAGCCCGACGTGGGCGAGGTGAACTACCCGTACCTGTTCGAGGTGATCGACGAGCTGGGCTACCCGGGCTGGATCGGCTGCGAATACCGTCCGCGCGCCGGCACAAGCCAGGGGCTGGGATGGGCCCGGCCCTATCTCGGAAGATAGATTTCATCATTGGAGGCCGGCAACATGCTGATGCGTGCCATTCCGAAAGTGCTGCTCCTGCTGGCGCCGTTTGCCTTTGCGCCGGTTGATTGCGTTGCGGCGCCGGAACCCGCGGTGACAGCCCCGCAGTTCGACACGCCGACGCGTGTGCTGTTTGTGGGCAACAGCTACATGTATTACGGCGACAGCCTCCACAACCACGTACAGCGCCTGGTCACCGCCGCCAACCCCGCCCTTGAAGGCAAGCTCAGCTACAAGTCGGCGACGATTGGTGGCGCGGAGCTTTCGCACCACGACATCGACTACCTGACCCGGCCCGGCCGCATCGGCGTGAAGGAGCCGTTCCAGCTCGTGATCCTGCAAGGCGGCAGCGGCGAGCCGCTGAGCGGCCTGCGGCGCGTGCGCTTCAAGGAGACGGTGGTGGAGTTCGACAAGGTGATCAAGTCACGTGGCGGCGTCACGGCGCTTTACATGCCGCAGACCTACGTGAAGCCGCACAAGGAAACGAGGCCGGAGAACCTGACGCTGACCGCGGACGCCTACGTTGCGGCGGCCAACGAGGTCGGCGCGCTGGTGATCCCCGTGGGCCTCGCGTTCGAGGAGGCGTACAAGCGCCGCCCCGACATCAAGCTGCACAAGGATTTCGACGGCTCGCACCCGGACCTCATCGGCACCTACCTGGCGGCATGCACCGTCTACGCGGCCGTGTATGGCAAGTCACCCGTGGGCAACAGATACGACTACTACGGCAGGATCGACAAGGACACCGCGGCTTTCCTTCAACAGGTGGCCGCGGATACGGTGAAGAGATTTTTCGCGCGCTAGCGGGGCCTATGCCGCCCGCGTGCGGCGATGGATCTGGTGGGTCCGTGCCTCGCGCAGGAAATCAGGCCCCACCGCGGCTGGCCGCGCGGCTGCGCACCCCGACGGCAAGCGCCAGGACCACCAGCACCGCCGCCACCGCAAACGTTGCCCGCGTCCCGCTCGCAACCGCCGCGGGACCTGCCGCCGGCAGGTCGGTCGCCGTCGCCCCCATCGCGAAGACCGCCCCCATCACCGAGGCACCCGTCACGAGCCCCAGGTTGCGCGAAAGGGTGAGCAGGCCGGAGGTGACTGCGCGCTGTGCGGGTCCGCTGCTTGTCATGACGGCGGTGTTGTTGGCGGCCTGGAACAGCGCATAACCGGCCGTGATGACGACCAGCGGGAAGACGTAGCCCGCCACGCCGAAACCGATGGGCAGCAGGGCCATGGCGCAGGAACCCGCCGCCATGGCGATGAGCCCCGCGAGGACCGTCGGATGCGTGCCGAAGCGATCCACCACTCGCCCGGCAGGCACTCCCGCAAGCGCCGCGACGACGGGGCCGGCCGACATCACGAGTCCTACCCTCGCCGCGTCGAGCCCGAGGGCGCCGGAAAGGTGGAAAGGGCCGACCACCAGTGTTGCCATCACCACGGTTGTGGCCAGCGCGCCCATGGCGAAACCGGCGCCGAGCACCGGCTCGCGGAGCGTCGCCAGCCGCACCAGGGGCAATGCCGCTTTCCTTTCCGTCCTCACGAACAGGCCCGCGCCGATCACGGCGCCCGACAACAGCGCCCCATTGATCATGCCGAAGTGGCCGCGCCCGAGAGTCATGGCGAGCGCGTAGGCGCCGAGGGTGAAAGCGAGGAGCGCCAGGCCGGCGAAGTCGAAGGCGCCGCGATCGGTTTTCGATGCCGGCAAGTCGGCGGGCAGGTGGCGTTGGACGAGGAGGAGGGCGAGGATGCCGAGCGGGACGTTGGCGAGGAAGAGGGCCGGCCAACCCGCCCCGGCGATGAGCGCCCCACCGAGGGTGGGGCCGAGCGCGGTGCCGACGGCCGACATCGTTGCGAGCAGGCCCATGGCGCTGCCGGTCTTCTCCTTCGGCACGGTCTCGCCGACAAACGCCAGGGTGAGCGTCATCATCACGGCCGCTCCCATCCCCTGCACGGCGCGCGCGGCTACCAGCAGCCAGAGTGCCGGCGCGAAAGCACAAAGCACGGAGGCCAATGTGAAGAGCAGGATGCCCGACTCCAGCAGGCGCCGGCGCCCGAGCCTGTCGGCCAGCCGGCCGACGCCGACCACCAGCGTGGTGATGGCGAGCAGGTAGGCGAGGATCACCCACTGCACCTCCTGGAACGTGGCGTCGAAAGCCTGGGCGAAGGTGGGCAGGCCCACGTTGGCGATGCTGGTGCCGAGGGAGGACAGCAGCATCGACAGGGCGAGGCCGGTGAGCCCCCAACGGGGTGCGGAGGCCGGTGTTGCGGTGGTTGAATGAGTCATGCATCGAATGTAGGCGGTTCCATGACATGGCGGAAGGCGCACCATTTGCACTTTATTCGTGCGTTGGACGCCATGTCACAACTGCGCTATGGTCTGGCCATGCCGAAACCCGACCTCAACCTGCTCCTCACCCTGGACGTCCTGCTGGCGGAAGGCAGCGTCGCGCGCGCCGCACGCAGGCTTCGGCTGAGCCCCTCGGCGATGAGCCGCGCGCTCGCGCGCCTGCGCGGGGCGACAGGGGATCCGCTGCTGGTGAGGGCCGGTCGCGGCCTGGTTCCCACGCCCCGCGCGCTCGAGTTGCGAAGCCGGGTTGGGCCGCTGGTGGAAGAGGCGCAAGGGGTGTTGCGCCCGGCGCGAAAGCTCGACCTCAAGGGACTCGTGCGCACCTTCACGCTGCGCACCAGTGAAGGCTTCGTGGAGACCTTCGGTCCCCGTTTGGTTGCTCGCATCGGCAAGGAGGCGCCGGGCGTTCGCCTGCGATTCGTGCAGAAGGCCGATAAGGACAACGCCCCCCTTCGCGACGGCGCGGTGGACCTGGAGACCGGCGTGGTGGGGAAGGGCGCGGCCCTGGAGCTGCGCACGCTGGCGTTGTTCCGCGACCGTTTCATCGGCGTCGTCCGGAAGGCGCACCCGCTCGGCAAGGGCACGCTCACGGCCGCGCGCTATGCCAACGCGGATCACATCGCGGTCTCCCGGCGAGGCGACGAGAAGGGGCCGATCGATGAAGCCCTGGCGGTGAAGGGACTTGAACGCAAGGTTGTTGTCACCGTCGGCGGCTTTTCCACGGCGCTGGCCCTGGTTCGCACGTCCGACTTCGTCGCCAGTGTTCCCGAGCAGCACACCGCGGGACTGCGAACGGGAATGTATAGTTTTCCCCTTCCAGTGCCCGTGCCCGAGGTCACCGTTTCATTGCTCTGGCATCCCCGGCAACATGCGGACCTGGCACACCGCTGGCTGCGCGAGTGTGTCAAGGACGCTTGCGCGTAGCCGCGCATCCGCATCGGTGTTTTCTGTGTTCATCCGGGTTCCTGAACGTCAACGAGCCGAAAGGATCAACGATGTTTGCAATGCTGATGGGCCTGAAGAGCATCTCGCCCGAGAACCTGAATACCATGGTGCAGAAACCGGGCAGTGTGTCCGTCTACGACGCGAATTCCCATCAGAGCTGGGTGAAGGCCCGCGTTCCCGGCGCCACGAACCTCGACCCGGTGGCCTATGAAGTGAGCGACTTGCCCGCGGACAAGAGCAAGCCCCTGGTCTTTTATTGCTCCAATCCGATGTGCCGCAAGGCGCCCAACGCCGCTCGTCGTCCACTGCTGCCACTGCCGCAGGTGCCAGCGGGAGAGCGGGGCGTCCTTCGCGCTCAACGCGATGATCGAATCGGACCGCGTCACCGTCCTCAGCGGCACGCCGGAGCTGGTCGATACGCCCTCGGCAAGCGGCGCGGGCCAACGGATCGCGCGCTGCCCGGCCTGCCGCATCGCGCTCTGGAGCCACTACGCGGGAGCCGGCCCGCTACTCGAGTTCGTGCGGGTCGGCACGCTCGATAACCCGGACAAGCTGCCGCCCGATATCCATATCTTCGCGGCTTCGAAGCAGCCTTGGGTTGTGCTTCCCCCCGGAACGCCCGCGGTCCCCGAATACTACGATCGCGAGGAACACTGGCCGTCGCAGAGCCTCGCGCGCAGGCAGGTGCTGCTGCCGCAGATCGAGGCCTGGAAGGCCGCCCGCACGAACGGTCGCGCCGATGGCTGAACTTCCGTCCCTTCCCCAGCCGAGGCTCGACCGCTACCGCCACTACAGGGGCGGCGAATACGAGGTGGTCGGCGTCGCCCGGCGCAGTGAGACACTCGAGCCGCGGGTGCTCTACGCTTTACAACGAGTCGGGCCTCTGGGTGCGGCCCTGCGGGATATTCTTCGAGCAGGTGGAGCACGAAGGGCGCATGCAGCCGCGATTCGGGACAAAGCCATGAAAAAATCAGGGGCAGGCAATGACCAGCCGGCATCGGCGCTGGGAAAGTGAACCTGGCAATCGAGAGCCCATGCACATCGAAATCGACGATCTCACCCGTCCGGAAATCCACGCGCTGCTGAACGAACATCTGCAGAACATGCACGAGCTCTCACCACGGGAGAGTGTCCATGCCCTCGATCTGGACAACCTTCGCAAGCCAGGCATCACGTTCTGGTCGGTGTGGGATGGCCGGGTGCTGCTGGGTTGTGGCGCCCTCAGGCAGATGGATGGCACACACGGCGAGGTGAAGTCCATGCGCACGCCGGCGGCCATTCGCCGCCGCGGGGCTGGACGCGCCATCCTGGGGCACATCATCGAGGTGGCGCGCTCGCGCTCCTACCAGCGCCTGAGCCTGGAGACCGGCTCGCAGGATGCATTTGTGCCCGCGCAGGCGCTCTACGAAAGTTTCGGTTTCGTGCGCTGCGGCCCGTTCGGCGACTACCGGGAAGACCCGAACAGCGTCTTCATGACCCTGCGCCTGTGAGCACCGGCCGCCGGAACGGTTAGCATGGGACCCGGGACCACAAGAAAACAAGAGGAGGAGTGATGCGTTGCGTGAAGGCCATTGCCGGCGCCCTGTGCGCCGTTGCGTTTTCCGCCATCGCCGCGGATTATCCCGCGCCGCAGGAAGGCAGCTGGATGGTCCGCGACTTCAAGTTCGCCAGCGGCGAGACGCTGGCGGAACTCAAGCTCGGCTACCGCACCGTGGGCGTCCCCACCGGCGAACCGGTGCTGGTGCTGCACGGCACCGCGGGGTCGAGCGCCAGCATGCTGAGCGCCAACGTCGCCGGCGAACTCTTCGGCCCCGGCCAGGCGCTCGACGCCACGAAGTACTACGTGATCATTCCGGATTCCGTGGGCCACGGAAAGTCGAGCAAGCCCTCCGACGGGCTGCGCGCGAAGTTCCCGAAGTACAACTACGACGACATGGTGGATGCGCAGTTCCGCCTGGTGACCGAACACCTGAAGGTCCGGCACCTGCGCCTGGTGATCGGCAACTCCATGGGCGGCATGCAGGCGTGGATCTGGGCGCAGAAATACCCGGAGATGATGGACATCGCGGTGCCGATGGCCTCGCTGCCCACGGAGATGGCCAGCCGCAACTGGATGCTGCGCCGGCTCATCACCGATTCGATCCGCAACGATCCCGAGTGGATGGAAGGCAACTACACGAAGCAGCCGAAAAGCGCGCAGTTCGCAACCGTGTTTTTCGCCATCGCCACCAACGGCGGAAACCAGGCGCTGTACAAGGCGGCGCCCACACGCGCCAGGGCCGATGCGTTGCTGGATGCGCGCCTCAAGGCGCCCTTCACGGCCGATGCAAACGATACGTTGTACCAATGGGATTCGTCGCGCGACTACAACCCGTCGCCTGGCCTGGAGCGCATCAAGGCCACGCTGCTGGCGATCAACGCCGCCGACGACGAGCGCAACCCCCCGGAAACCGGCGTCCTCGACCGCGAGATCAAGCGGGTGAAAAACGGCCGCGTGTTGTTGATCCCCGCATCATCGGAGACTGCTGGACATGGAACCACCGGCCAGGCGAAATTTTACAAGAAGGAATTGGCGGACCTACTGCAATCGGCCCCGCGCCTCTGACCCGACAACCCGGGACGCACCCTACTTTCCGGAAGTGATCGTCTTGACCAAAAAAGTCCCCGCCACCCTGGACCTGATCCGGGGCACCACCGTGCTCGGCACCATCGAGGTCAAGCCGCGCGAGGCGGATTCGCCCTGGTACAGCGGGGCCTTCCATCCGACCGCGGCGTTCGAGGAGGTGCGCGAGATCTTCGCGCACGAGCTCAAGCTGCTCCAGGCCAATACCGAAGACGATTCCGCGCAATGGGATGACTGGGAAGCCGTGCACGAGGAGCTGCACGAACCGGGGCTGCGTCTCTTGTCCCCGGACAAGGTCTACGAGGCCGACGAGATCCTGATCCACATCGACGGCGCCGAGGCGTGGTGGCGCATCGAGTGAAGGCGCGCGACCTGGGCTATTTGCCGCCCGCCACGGCCACGAACTCCCCCGGCACCCGGTAGCGGGTCCCCGTGCGGCGCTGTCGTGTTTCGCCGCCCGATGGCGTCTGATCCAATGTCGGGTGTAAATACCCATCTACCCATGAGGCTCGCCGTTCCCATGCAATTCTCCAAGACCCTGATCCTGCTAGCCCTCGCGGCATTTTCCAGCGCGGTCCACGCCGACACCCCGCAGAACCTCAGCGCGAAGGTCGGCGGCAAGGCCTTCGAAAGCGACGACAGCGGCATCCTCTACCTGATGCCCACGAAGACAGGCTTCAACCTCATCGCCAGCACCAAGGGGGCCTCGGCCTACCCGCCGCCGAAGGCGCCGATCGACAGGCTCTCGGTCAACTGCGCGAACTTCGAGATGAAGCCGCGCAAATGGGCGGCGAAGGATTTCGGCAGCCACGGCTGCGAGGCGCGGTTCATCGAAGGCGAAAGCAAGGTGCCCTTCGGCGAACCCACAGCCGAATACAGGGTCGTGGGCGCAGACAGGAACGTGATCGAGATCACTTCCGTCAAGGGCAAGGTCATCGAGGGCAAGTTCGCGTTCGAGATGGTTAATGTGAAGACCAAGGCCAGGCTGCTGATCACCGACGGCACCTTCAGGGCCGAGGACCGGCAGAAGTAGGGGGCGGGAGATATCATGGCGCCTGTCCCTGTTCGCCGATGGAGTGATCGATGAGAACCGCCGCGCTGCTGCAAAGTGTCTGGGCAATGGGTTTCCTGCTGCTGTCATCTCCGATGGCGGCGGCCCAGGCCGATGTCGGCGGGGCGAAGGACCACCCGCTGCTCACGCGATATCCCAAGTCGCACATCGTTGAATACGAGAAGAACTTCAACTCGGTGGAGTTCGCCACCAGCACGAAAAATGGCGAGCCGGTGCGCGAACGCAGGGAAGGCGACGCCACCATCCTCACGTATTTCCACAACTCGGTGGACAACCAGCCGAGCGCGCTGCAGGTGATCCGCAATTACCAGAACGCCATCAAGTCGATCGGTGGCGAGGTGGTCTACGAGCGCCTGCCGAAGGAAGGCGACGGCGGCGAGACCACCCTCAAGGTCACCACCGTCGGCAAGGAAGTCTGGGTGCGCCTGGAGATCGGCATCTTCAGCGCGCCGACGCAGAGCTACAAGTTGTGGATCGTCGAGGTCGCGGCCATGCAGCAGGTGGTCTCCGCCAACAAGCTGCTCGACGAACTCAACAAAAACGGCTTCATCGCGCTCTACATCAACTTCGACACCGGCAAGTGGGACCTGAAGGCCGACGGCAAGGCCACGGTGGCCGAGATCGCGAAGATGCTGAAAGCGGCGCCCGGCCTCAGGATCGGCATCGAGGGCCACACCGACAACGTGGGCCAGGCTGCCGCCAACAAGACGCTGTCGGAAAAGCGCGCACAAAGCGTGATGGCCGCCGTGGTGGCCGCGGGCATCGATGCCAGGCGGCTTTCCGCGGCCGGCTTCGGCCAGGAAAAACCGCTCGCCGACAACCGCAGCGAGGAAGGGCGTGGGAAAAACCGCCGCGTGGAGCTGGTGAAGAAGTAACACCCGCGGCGTGACCTCCGCCATCCACCGGTGCCCGAAGTGCGGGGCGTATTTCAATCCGCCCCGCGACGCCACTTCCGAATGCCCGCATTGCGGCATCTGGTTCCACAAGTGGGCGCCGGAGCCGGTGGCGTTCGAGGAGATACGCGTCGATGAGGCCGGCGTGCAGGAACCCGTCGCGGCGGTCGACCCGATCACCTTCTACGGCCGCCTCGCCGGCATCGCCTTCGTGGCGATCTGGGGCATCCAGCTCGCCGCGCTCGACTATCGGGTGGGCGAGATGGGGGGATCCTTCATGCACAACATCCTGCTGCCGATCCACGAGGCGGGGCATGTGTTTTTCATGCCACTGGGAGAATTCATGGCGATCCTGGGCGGCAGCCTCTTCCAGGTGGCGCTGCCGCTGGGAATCGGCATCGCATTCCTGTGGAAGCAGCGCGAACCCTTTGGCGCCGCGATGATGTTGTGGTGGGCGGGAGCCAGCCTGCTGGACCTCTCCCCGTACATCTGGGATTCGCTCAACCCGCAGCTCACGCTCCTGGGCGGCCACACCGGCGCCGATGGCGGCCCCCACGACTGGATCTACCTGCTGGGCCGTCTGGGCATCCTGCATCGCGCACACGGCTGGGGCGTTGTTGTGCACCACCTCGGCGTCCTGGTGATGGCCGCCGCGATTGCGTGGGCCGGTTGGTACTGCTGGCGCACCTGGCGGGAACGGGAAAAGGCGTGATCACCCTCCATCACGGTTATCTGCCCGGTTGCATCGGCCGCGTGGTCGACCTTCACGCCGACTACTGCAGGAACGCGGGCAGGCTCACTTCGCAGGGGCGCGACCAGCTGGCCGAAGACCGCCGCCAGTGGGATGCGGTGGACTCCACGCTGCGCGGCATCTGGCAGTCGATCGCGGTGGCATCCCCGCCGCTGCAGGGAGCCTGAAGATGACCGCGGTCGCCATGGACGCGACATCCCTCGAGGGGCAGATCGACCAATGGCGCAATTACCTGCGCCGCCGGCAGGCGATCCACCCGGTCGATGCCGCCGAGCTGGAAGACGCAGCGTGGGCCACCATCGTTGTCATTTGTTTCCCGGTCATCTTCCGATTCACCTGACAATCGACGCGCCCTGAAACGGAGCTACTTTGTCCCCGCGCCGACCAGCATCTCGCACGGCCCCTCGAAGCCCTGCGCCGTCTCGAAGCGCTCGAGCTCGGCCTCGATCTCGCGCCACGTCTCGGCGCGCTGCGCCTCGGAGAGCGTGGCCATCATCTGGTGCAGCGCGCCGAAGGATTCGCGCTCGAACCGGACGCACTCCGCGGCCGAGGGCAGCCGCACAGGCGAATCCACGCGGCGCACCTGGACGTCGCGGAAGCCCGCCTGGTCGAGCGTCTTCTCGAGCACGCCCGCACCGCCGAGCGAAAAGGGGCCCGGCTGCCCCGGAAGTGGTGGAGACAGCTTCGCGCGCCGGCGGATGATACCCACCGGGACCGAGAAGAACGCGTTGCGGTCCGGCGTCGAGTACACAACCGCGGCGAAACGACCGCCGGGTACAAGGGCGTGGCGGATGCCGCGCAGCGCCCGCTGCTGGTCGGGAAAATATATCAGGCCCACGCGGGAGATGGCGGCGTCGAAGCCGGCCTCGGGCAGCGCCTCGTGTCGTTCGCCATCGAGCTCGAGCGTTTCCACGTGGTGCAGCCCCTCACGATGCGCGGCCTCGAGGGCGAAGCGCAGGATCGCGGGAGAGATGTCGGTGGCGAGAACGCGGCCGCGAACGCCGACGCGGCGAGCGGCCGCGAGCGTCTGGTCGCCGGCACCGGCGGCGACGTCCAGGACTTGCGCGCCGTCCGCGACGCCCGCCATGTCGAGCATCGTCTCGGTAGCCGTGCCGAGCCACTGCCGGAGCAGCGGGCCCCAGCGGTTCCAGGCCTCCGCGGCGACCTCCCACTGCGCGCGGGTGGTTTGCTTGAATTTGTCGGAATCGAACGGGACGGGTGGGTCGATGGTTTCGGCCATGTGGAACTCCCTTTTGTTGCCTCCACATTCGCACACCCGGCAGCCGGTCTCAAGTCCAGAATCTGGAGGCCGCGCGCTGGATCGGCAGCCGCCTCGAGCGCCGCAACCTGGATGCGGGCTTCCTCATGTGGGACATCCGGCGCTTCGCGCGCATGGAACACTTTCCCCCGGGCAAGCGCGTGGTGATCCACTTCCATCTCACCGATGCGCCGCGCGGCGAGCGGCAATGGTGGCTCGTGGTCGAGGATCGAATTGCGGACCTGTGCCGCGACGACCCCGGACACGAGGTGAGTGTCGTGGTCGAGTCCACGGTCCGCGGGCTCACGGAATGTCGGTGCGTGACGATTGACGACGGAAACCGCGGGGAAGGGCCGACGCTCGAGATATTCAACTACAGGGCCACCGCACGACCGTTATGCCGTTTCATCCCCTGCCACCTGCATTCTGTCGCAGTACCCTGTACGCCGAGGATCCCAGGCCTTATGTTGTAGATATCCCGCCGAGCCTGGCGGTAAGAGTGCCTTTCGCAAAGAGGAGGATCACCATGCCCCTGCCCGACGACCTGGAAAAGCTGCACGACCTGCGCGAGCGCGGTGCGCTGACCGAGGAAGAATTCACCCTGGCCAAGAGGCGCCTGCTGGAAGGCGCGGGTGAAAACGCCAAACCGAACGCCGGGAAGCCACCGGAACCCGCACACTCGCTCAACCAGCTTCGCCGCTCGAACACGGACCGTTGGGTCGGCGGCGTATGTGGCGGCCTGGGCGAGACTACCGGTGTTCCGTCCTGGTCCTGGCGCATCCTGTTCGTGCTTGCCGCATTCCTCCACGGAGTCGGGCTGATCATGTACGCGTTGCTATGGATCTTCGTGCCGGCACGGATCCAGGTGCCACAACCTTCCGCCGTTTCCACTGACCGATAGAAGGCAAGCGCAGGGAAGGCGGTGGAAGAGGTCGCTGCCTCCGCCCGACCGCTTATCGCTTCGCTGGTCACAAATTCGCAGCCACGCAATCGCGAGGTCGAGGTCGCCAAGGCGCGCGCCAGATCCGCCCTTCGATTCCGGGAAGTGAAGCGATGAGCGCAAGGGGCAGTCCGCCAGACCTCAGGATCCGACGCCGTGCGAACCTTCAGCGCAGGACGAAGGGATTGCCCGTCGCCGCGCCGGCGTTGATCCACACGCTTTTGGTCTGCAGGTATTCCTGGATCGCTTCCTGCCCGCTTTCGCGTCCGAGGCCGGAATCCTTGTAGCCGCCGAAAGGCACCATGAAGCTCACCGCGCGGTAGGTGTTCACCCAGACGGTGCCGGCCTGCAGCCGCTGCGACATGCGCAGCGCCCGCGCGATGTCCCGGGTCCATACCGCCGCGGCAAGGCCGAAGCGCGTGTCGTTGGCGATGGCGACGGCATCGTCGTCGTCCCTGAACCTGATGATCGAGAGCACCGGGCCAAACACTTCCTCCTGCGCGATGCGCATGCCGTTTTTCACGTCCCCGTAGATCGTGGGTTCGACGAACCATCCCTTGCCACACTCGGGGCGGGTGGCGGCCTTGCCTCCCAGCAGCAGCGTGGCGCCGTCGCGCCGGGCTATGTCGAAGTAGTCCAGCACCTTCGCGTGCTGCGGCAGAGTGGTGATGGGACCCACCTGCGTGTCGGCGTCCATGGGGTCGCCCATCCTTGCGGTCTTCGCGATCGCAAGGAGCTTTTCCACCACCTCGTCGTGGACGCTTTCCTGCACCAGCAGGCGGGAGCCCGCGATACACGTCTGCCCGGTCGCCGCGAAGATGCCGGAAATGGCGCCGAAGACGGCCTGCTCCAGGTCTGCGTCGTCGAACACGATGTTGGGGGATTTGCCGCCGAGCTCCATCGAGGCATGTTTGAGATGGCGCGCCGCGAGCTCGTTGACCTTGCGCCCGGTCGCATCCGAACCGGTGAAGCTCACCTTGCGCACGAGCGGGTGTTCCACCAGCGCGGCGCCGATGTCGCTGCCGAAGCCCGTGACCACGTTGAAGACGCCGCCGGGGAAGCCGGCCTCGTCGAACAGCTTCGCGAACTCCAGCGTCGAAGCCGACGTGAACTCCGACGGCTTGACGACCACCGTGCACCCGGCGGCGAGGGCGGGGGCGATTTTCCAGCTCGCGAGCAGCAGCGGAGAATTCCACGGCGTGATCGCGGCGACGACGCCCAGGGGTTCCTTGCGCGTGAAGCAGAAGTAGCCCTTCTTGTCGAGGGGCGGGACCGTGCCCTCGATCTTGTCCGCGAGGCCGCCGAAGTAGCGGTACCACTGGGGAATGTAGTCGAGCTGGCCCAGCATCTCGGCCAGCAGCTTGCCGTTGTCGCGCACCTCCGTCTGCGCAAGCTTGTGGGCATCGCGCGCGATGAGATCGGCGAGCCGGTGCATCAACAGCCCGCGCTGGCTGGCCGTGGTCTCGGCCCAGGCGCCCGTGAACGCCCCATGTGCGGCCTGCACCGCGGCGTCGACATCGCGCGCATCGCAGCGCGGGATCTGCGCCCAGGGCTCGCCGGTGTAGGGGTTCGAGGTCTCGAACCACTGCCCGCCTTGTGGGTCAACGTCCTTGCCGCCGATCGAGAGCTGGTAGCGCTTCATGGTTTCTTCAGAAGGTTGGAAGGCCAGGCTGCATGCCCGTTTCGCCATAATGCCCATTTATCGAGGTTGGCAATCGAGGCATTCCTCGAGGACATGCTGCGGCGATCCCCCGGCGCACGGTCTAGAATTCGGGCAAGTCGTCCTGATGGGGCACCTGCCATGCGCGAAGTGAACGAGATCCTGAAGGTCTGGCTCGCCACCTTCTAAGCCTCGGACAACAAAGACCAGCCGCTGAACCGGGAGAATCCATGGCCATCACCACGGCGCTCACCAAGCGCCTCGGCATCGAACACCCGATCCTGCTGGCCCCCATGGACGTGGTGGCCGACGCGCGCCTCACGACGGCGGTGAGCGCGGCGGGCGGGCTCGGCATCCTGGGCGGCGGGTACGGCGAAGAGGTCTGGCTCACGCGCGAGCTCGACACCCTGGCCGCCAACAAGGCGCGCTTCGGCGTGGGCTTCATCACCTGGAGCATGGCGAAGAATCCGAAGCTGCTCGACCTCACGCTCGAGCGCAAGCCCGTGGCGGTAATGCTTTCGTTCGCCGACACGCGGCCGTTTGTGGACCGCATCAAACGCGCCGGAGCGCTGGCCATCTGCCAGGTGCAGTCGCTGGCGATTGCGCAGGAAGCCGTGGCGGCAGGCGCGGACATCCTGGTGGCGCAGGGGACCGAAGGCGGCGGGCACGGCGCCGCGCGCGGCCTCATGTCGCTGGTCCCGGAGATCGTGGATCTGGTGAAAGGCCGCGCGCTGGTGGTGGCCGCGGGTGGCATCGCGGACGGCCGCGGGCTGGCGGCGGCCCTCATGCTCGGGGCGTCGGGCGTGCTCATGGGCACACGTTTCTACGCCACCACCGATGCCGCGGGCGCCGATGCCGCGAAGGAACACATCCGCGCGGCCACCGGCGACATGACCGCACGCAGCATCGTCTTCGATATCTCGCGTCGCAACGTGTGGCCCGCGCCCTTCACCGGCCGGTGCCTGCGCAACACCTTCCTCGACACCTGGTACGGGCGCGAGGTGGAGCTGCTGCGCAGGCAATCCGAGCTGGATCGCTACGATCGCGCGCGCCAGGAAGGCGACTTCGAGGTGGCGGCGGTGATCGCGGGCGAATCCTCGGGGCTGGTGCACGATATCGTCGACGCGCGCGAGGTGGTGGAGCGCACCGTGAAGGTGGCCGAGGCGCTCCTCGGGCAGCGCGCCTGATTCCTCCTATACTTGGGGCGACCACTCACCGCCCGAAGGCAGCACCGATGGACAAGCTTGAAGCGCTGCGCGAGCGCCTGCGGGGTTTCGCCGCCGAACGCGACTGGGACCAGTTCCACTCCCCCAAGAACCTCGCGATGGCGCTGTCGGTGGAAGCCGCCGAGCTCCTCGAGATTTTCCAGTGGCTCACCGAGGAACAAAGCCGCAACCTCACGCCCGAAACACACGCCGCCGTGTGCGACGAGGCGGCCGACGTCCTGCTCTACCTCATCCGCATCTGCGACAAGCTCGGCATCGACCTCGCGGAGGCGGCCGGCGACAAGATGCGCCGCAACGCGGAGAAATACCCCGTGGACAAGTCGCGCGGCAGCAGCAGGAAATACACCCAACTCTGATGGAGCATCCCATCATCCAATGGATCGAGGATGGCAAGCCGCGCAGCGCGCGCTGGCGCTCGGAAAGCGGCGTGCCGCCGCCCACGCGCGTGGAGGTTGTCGACGACCGCATCACCGCGGACGCCGCCTACGGCCTTGCAACCCAGGGTGTCGCGCTGTTGTGGCGTGGCGATTTCCAGAACGCGCGCCAGCTGCTCACCGCGCTGGCGAGCCGGGCGGATCGCCACCCGCGCAAGCGCACGGCCCCGAAGCCCGTTTTCCCGGATGCGTTCCACGCCCATCGCCAGGCGCAGGCGCAGCGCGCGCGCACGTTGAGCCGCCTGCTGTTGCCGTTCGAATCCGATTACTCCATCGCCCTGCGCCGCGCTCCGGACCTGCGTGAAGCGTGCCTGGATGCCTATGGGCCGGGCGGCGCGCCTTCCGTGGCGTCGCTGCGTGACCTGCAGGGCATGGTGGGCGCCCATGAGTGGCGCAAGAAAGGCATCCCGATCCCGGAAGCGGGCGGATCCATCCATCCCCACTACGGCATCTTCGCGCCGGTGCGCCGCGAATACATCGGCCTCGTCGCCACCGCCCCGTTGCCGGAGGCGCTGAAGGATGGCGCGGTGGCATTCGACATCGGCACCGGGACCGGGGTGCTGGCCGCGGTGCTCGCCAAGCGCGGCGTGGCGCATGTGGTGGCCACCGACACCGACCCGCGAGCCATCGCGTGTGCAAGGGACAACGTTGCGCGCCTCGGATTCGCGGGCCGGGTAGAGGTGGTCGACGCCAACCTGTTCCCGCCCGGGCGCGCGGGCCTGGTGGTGTGCAACCCGCCGTGGATCCCCGCGCGGCCGAGCTCGCCCGTCGAACACGGCATCTACGACCCCGAAAGCGCGATGCTGCGTGGTTTCCTGGACGGGCTCGCCGAACACCTGGTGCCCGGGGGCGAGGGCTGGCTGATCCTTTCTGACCTGGCCGAACACCTGAAGCTGAGGAGCCGCGAGGAACTGCTGGCGATGTTCGGTGCCGCGGGGCTGGTGGTGGTGGATCGCATGGACACGCGGCCCAAACATCCCAAGGCGTCCGATTCCCGGGATCCGCTGCATGCCGCGCGCGGTGCGGAGGTGACCTCGCTCTGGCGGCTTGCGGCGCGCAGTTGAGTGGCCGCGGCGCATGAGGCACGTTCTTCTCTACGGGCTCGTCGGCGGTTTGCTGATCGCGGGGCTCAAGCTGGTTGAATACCGCTGGCTGATGGTCGAGCACTCGGTGGAAATCTACGGCGCGCTGGTGGCCGCCGTCTTCGCGGCGTTCGGCATCTGGCTCGGCTTGCGGATGACCCGGCGCACGCAGACCGTCATCGTGAGGGAGGTCGCGGTTGCGGCGCCGGTGGATTTCGTGCGCGACCAGGGCCGGGTAGAGGCGTTGGGCATCACGCCGCGCGAGCTGGAGATCCTGGAGCTGATCGCCTCGGGCATGAGCAACCGGGAGATCGCGCAGCGCGAATGCGTGAGCGAAAACACCGTCAAGACCCACTCCAGCCGGCTGTTCGGCAAGCTCGCGGCTCGCCGGCGAACCGAGGCGGTGCAGAAGGCCCGGCAGTTCCGGCTGATCCCCTGAGGTCGCGTGGGGCTCGTACTTTCGGATGATTTCGCGGCAAAACCGGTGAAATCATCCTTTTGCATGACGCCTTCCGGGGCGGGGAATGGTTGCATCCCGCTTCCTCAACCAGAAGGAGCTGCAATGAAGAAGATCGTGCTGACATTCGGCCTCATCGCCGGCGCCATCCTGTCGGTGATGATGGTGGCGACCATCCCGTTCATGGACCGGATCGGCTTCGACAAGGGCGAGGTCATCGGGTACACCACGATGGTGCTGGCCTTCCTGATGGTTTTCTTCGGGGTCCGGTCCTATCGCGACAACGTGGCCGGCGGCACCATCAGCTTCGGGCGTGCGTTCAAGGTGGGCCTGCTGATCACCCTCGTCGCCAGCGCCTGCTACGTGGCCACCTGGCAAGTCGTCTATTACCGGATCGCCCCCGATTTCATGGACAAATACGGCGCTTACGCCGTCGAGAAGGCCCGCAAATCGGGCGCGACGCAAGCGCAGATCGCCGAGCAGGTGAAGTCGATGGACGAATTCAAGGAGATGTACAGGAATCCGCTCGTGAACGTCGCGATCACCGTGCTGGAACCCCTGCCCGTCGGGCTGCTCTTCACCCTCGTGAGCGCCGTCGCGCTGAGCCGCAAGCGGCGCGGGCAAACATGATCCCTCTCGGGCGCCAGGCCGCGATCGTCGATGGGGACTTCGTCGTCTTCCTGATCGGGATGCGCATCAACTCGCCGGGCGAACCACGATCCTGGTGCAGTACTGGCGCAGTCTCGACCAATTGCTGGCCTATGCCACGAGCAAGACCGGCGCTCACCTGCCAGCGTGGAAGCATTTCAACCAGAAGGTTGCGCCGGGCGGAGATGTCGGCGTGTGGCACGAGACGTATTGTGTCGGCGCGGGCAAGTACGAAAACATCTACGTCAACATGCCACCCTTCGGGCTGGGCAGGGTCGGCCGGTTGGTCGAGGCCCCGGGGTCGCTGACCAGTGCCTCGGGCCGCGTCCGGGCGAGCGAGGACAAGACCGCGTAGCGCGGCGGCTAGCCCGGCGCGGGCCTCGACGATGCGAGGTACGGATACGGGTCGATCGCCTCGCCCTTCCACCACTGGCGGGCGGGCCCCAGGCTGAAGATTGCGAAGTGCAGGTGCGCGGCGGTGGCTGCCCCGTTGCCGGTGGTGCCGACGTAGCCGATGACATCGCCCCGCCTGACCGCTGCACCTTCGGCCAACCCGTCGGCGTAGCGGTCGAGGTGGGCGTAGTAGTAGGCATAGGTGCGCGAGGGATCGAAGTGGTAGATGGTCTTGCCGCCATGCACGCTCAGGAAAAGCTTTTCGATCCGCCCATCGTCCACGGCAAGGACAGGTGTGCCCAGGGGGGCGACGATATCCACGGCTTCATGGGTGCGTCTTCCACGCCGGTCCTGGAACGAATCTGCCATCCCGCGTCGTTCCTGCTCCGGCAGCGGGAACAGCAGTTGCCGCCCGGCGAGGACGTCGTCCGACATGGCGGCGCCATCGGCGGCGAACGTCATCACAATCGTCAGGGCAGCCAGGGTGCTGGAGACGGCAACCAGCAGCCCGGTCATTCGAGCAACGCTCCTGCCTGCCATGGCTACCGCCTCACGTCGACAGGCAACCCGGCCGACGCAATGGCGGAAAGGCGCTTCGCGTCCCAGTTGGTCAGGTGCACGCAGCCGTTGGTCTCGCTATGGCCGACGCGAGACGGTTCGGGCGTGCCGTGGATGCCGAAGTGTTTCTTGCTCAACCCCATCCACAACACGCCAACGGGGTTGTTGGGGCCCGGCTTGATCGATACCTTCCTGTGGCCGGGATCCTTGTCGTTGAGCAGCGCGGGGTCGTAGTCGAATTCGGGATCGGTCACCTCGTTGACGATCTTGAGCACGCCCACCGGCATCTCATCCTTTGGCGTGCCGAGGCTGATGGGGAAAAACGCGGCGGGCCTGCCGTCGGGGGTCATCGCCACCATCGCGCGATCCTTCTTGTGGATCACGATCATCGCGGCCTTCGCGGGCGCGGGGCTTTCCACCGCGGGGACGCGGATCTCGACGCCGGCTTCCATCTTCTTGCCGCGGTTGAGATCGCGCAGCAGCTTCGGGCTCGCGTGGAAGCGTTCGGCCAGGGCTTCGGTCACGTCTTCGTAGTCCAGGCGCGCCAGCTTGGCGCGCTCCATCGGGTCCTTCGGCACCTTCACGAAGGGACCCGCGGCATCCTTCGCGGTGATCGAATAGGTGGTGAGGTGTTCGGCATCGTCGCCGCGCAGTTCCTTCCACGTGGCCTGGTCGATGCGCCCGGTGCGCTTGAGTCCACGCGCCTGCTGGAAGGCGGCGACGGCGCGGCGCATGTTCTCCCCGAATCCGCCGTCGATCTCACCCGGCGAGAACCACGCGCGATCGAGCAGCACCTGCGCGCGAACGACCGAAGGCCCATGGACGCCGCGCGAGAGCGTGGGTTCTTTTGGGGGCGGGGCAGCGTGGGCGAATGCGGCGACGAACGCGGCCGGAAGCAACACAAGGGGGAGGCGGGCAGAGGTTCCCATGCGGCATCGTGGACCGGGACGCTGTTCCTGGCTGTCGCTGCCACTCGCGATCCGGCGTAGGACATGTCCTGCATTGCGCACCGTTAGAATAGGCCCGATGAAAGCCCTTTTCCTTTGCGTCACCCTGGTGTGTGTCCCGGCGATGGCCGCGAGCCCGCCGCCCCGGATGATGTCAAACGTGTACAGCCTGACGGAGGCCGCGGCGATCCTCACCGTCTGCATCGAGGGGCCGACATTCAAGGCGGTTCCGGTCGACAAGGCGCGCCAGTTCAATGCCCTGGTCGCGCGCCTGGGAAACCTCGTGCGGGGGATCGCGTCCTATTACCGCGACGAGGCCCTGACCGTGACCTTCGAGCGGACCCGCGCCCGGATCGCAGGCGAGGCGCAGATGCAGAACTACGTGAAGGCCAAATACGAATTCTGCGGCGACCGGCTGCTGCAGGACATGGAGGCCTACGTCGCCGAAAACGAAAAGTTGATCAACGCCTGGCTCGCCGGCGACGCGGCCCCCGCGAAGGCCGTGCCCCGATAGGCGTCAATACGGGGTCAGCAGCGGCTTGCCGGCGAAATACGCCTTGAGGTTGTCCACCACCAGCTGGCCCATCGCCGCGCGCGTCGGATGGGTGGCGCTGCCCACGTGGGGCGCAAGCGCCACGTTGTCCATGGTGAAGAAATCCTCGGGGACTATCGGCTCGTCGGCGAAGACGTCGAGGCCCGCGCCGCCCAGCTTGCCGGCCTTCAGCAGCTCGACCATCGCCGGTTCGTCGGCCACGCTGCCGCGCGAGATGTTCACGAAGACGCCCGTGGGGCCCAGCGCCTCGAGCACGGCGCGGCTCACCAGGCCCTGGGTCGAATCGCCGCCGGGGCAGGCCGCAACGAGGAAATCCACGTTTTTCGCAAGCTCCACCGGATCCTTGTAATACGGCCAGGTCACGTCGTTTTTCCTGTTGGGTCCCTGGTAGGAGATCTTGAGGTTGAAAGCTTCGCCGCGTTTGGCGATCGCGCGGCCGATTCGGCCCATGCCCACCACGCCGAGCGACTTGCCCTGCATCGTGTCGGTCAACGGCATCGGGGCCTTCAGCCACCGGCCTTCGCGCACGAACCGGTCGCCGGCGGGTATCTTGCGCACCGCGGCGAGCAGCAGCGCGATGGCGATGTCGGCCACGTCCTCGGTCAACACGTCGGGTGTGTTCGTGACCGTGGCGCCGTGTTGTTTCGCCGCCACCGTGTCGACCGTATCCACGCCGACGCCGAAGTGCGAAATGATCCTGAGCTTCGGAAGCCTCGCGATCGTCGCGGCATCGATGCCCGCGCGCCCCGATGTGGCGACCGCCGTGATGTGCCCGGCCACGTCCTTCAGCATCACCTCGCGGTCGGGTGCGAGCCAGAGCTTGTGGAGCTGGAACGATTCGTCCATCTGCTTCTGCGTCGGAGGATACATCGGGCCCATCTGGAGCACTTCGTTGGTCATGGTTTCTTTTCCGAGGGTGGTTCGACGCCGAGCTTCGCGGACCATTGCGCCATGTCCTTGAGCGCCTCGTCGTCGATGGGGATTCCCGCTGCGATTCGCTCGCGCTCTTCGCGCGCTTCGGGTTCGCCGGGGTAGAGGATGTCACCTTGCGTGCGCAGGTCCTCGATCGCCGCGTCGACGGTGCCTTCCAGCATCGCGCCGCCGGCGAAACGTCCCGGGTCGATCGCCATCAGCATGTGGCCGATCTTGCGCGGCTGCTCCAGCTCTTCGTACATGGCGTTGATGTGGCGCCCGTAGGTCATGCCGTTCATGGCGCCACACAGCAGGTCGATCACGAAGGCAAGGCCGAAGCCCTTGTAGCCGTACACCGGCCCTCCCAGCGGCACCGCGGCGCGCGCCAGGTGTGGGTCCGTCGTGGGCACGCCGTCGCCATCAACGGCCAGGCCCGGATCGAGCGGCCGGTTTTCCATGCGCGCGTTGTGCACCTTGTTCCAGGCCACCTGCGAGGTCGCCATGTCGAGGCACAGCGGATCGCCATTGCCGCGCGCGAAGGCGAACGAGATCGGGTTGGTGCCGAAGTATTTGTGTTTGCCGCCGTGGGGCACAACAACCGACGACGAGTGGGTCATGGCGATGCCGACCAGGTGTTCCTTCGCGGCCATGCGCGTGTACAGGCCCATGGCGCCGCAATGGGACGAATGGCCGACGCCGACGACACCAACGCCGTTTTCCCTCGCCATCTCGATCGCGGTCTCCATGCCCAGCGTCGCATGCACGATGCCCAGGCCGTCTTCGCCATGGACCTGCGCGGTGACGGGGCCGGTGCGCATGACAACGGGCGTCGCCGCGGCCTTGATCGATCCGAGGGTCATGCGGCGCAGGTAGTGGGTCAGGCGCAGGACGCCGTGGGAATCCACGCCCCATACGCTGGTCTGCACCAGCGATTCACCCACAAGCCTGGCTTCCGGCGGCGGCACGCCGACCTTTTCGAGGCACGCGACCGCCCATGCCGTGAGGTTTTCCCTGCTTACTCTTTGCATGAGGGGTAGATGTCCTGAATCCGCCGATGAACGCCCTAGTTTTTCCCCGCCGGCGGCGCGAGGATTTTCTGGCGCTGCTCGCCCAGGCCCTGGATGCCGAGCGTGACCACGTCGCCCACCTTGAGCCACACCGGGGGTTTCATGCCCAGGCCCACGCCGGGCGGGGTGCCGGTGGTGATGATGTCGCCGGGCAGCAGCGTCATGAACTGGCTCACGTACGACACCAGCGTGGAGACGCCGAAGATCATGGTGCGGGTGTTGCCGCGCTGGCGTTTTTCGCCGTTCACGTCGAGCCACATGTCGAGCGACTGCGGATCGGTGATTTCGTCGGTGGTGACGAGGTACGGTCCGACGGGGCCGAAGGTATCGCAGCCCTTGCCGCGGTCCCACTGGCCACCGGGGCCCATCTGGAAGTGGCGTTCGGAGACGTCGTTGACCACCGCGTAGCCGGCGACGTAGTCCAGCGCATTCGCCTCCGACACGTATTGCGCCTTGGTGCCGATCACCACGCCGAGCTCCACTTCCCAGTCGAGCTTCTGCGAGTTCTTCGGCATCACGGTGTCGTCGTCCGGGCCACACAGGCACGTGGTGGCCTTCATGAATACCACGGGTTCCTGCGGGATCGCCAGCCCGGATTCTTCGGCGTGGTCGCGGTAGTTCAGGCCGATGGCGACGAACTTGCTGACGCCGGCATAGGGCACGCCCAGGCGCGGGTTGCCGCGCACGATGGGGAGCGTTTCCGGCTTCACGCGCGCCAGCCGCGCGAGGTTGCGCGGGGCGAGCATGGAATCGTCGATCTGGGTGATCACCTTCGAGAGGTCGCGGATGTTGCCGTCTTTATCCGCGATGCCGGGTTTCTCACGCCCGGGGGCGCCATAACGCAGTAGTTTCATTGGTCTTCTCCGTGTGAAACCAGGGACGCACCCTACTTTTTCCGCGCGCGGAAAAAGTAGGGTGCGTCCCTGGTTTCCGGATGTTACAGGCTCATCCCGCCGTCGACGAATATGGCCTGTCCGGTCATGAACGACGATTCGTCCGAAACGAGGTAGACAAACGTTTCGGCGATTTCCGCGGCATTGGCCAGCCGTCCCATCGGCTGGCGGGCGATGAAATCCTTGCGCGCCTGCACCGGGTCGGCGAAGGCGTTGATGCGATCGCCGAGCGAGGGGGTGTCGACGGTGCCGGGGCAGACGCAGTTCACGCGGATATTCTGCTTCACGTGGTCGATGGCCAGCGCGCGGGTAAAGCCGTCGACGGCGGCCTTGGATGCGGCATAGGCCAGGCGGTTGGGCGCGGCCTTGTGCGACCCCAGCACCGAGGCCATGTTCAGCACCACCCCGCCGCCGTTGGCGATCATCTTCGGCAGCATCGCCCTGGTCAGCAGGAACATGCTGCGCACGTTGACGTTGAAGCTCTTGTCCCAGTCGGCGAGCGTGCAGTCCGTGAGGCTGCCCTGGTGCACCCAGCCCGCGCAGTTGAAGAGGATGTCGACGGCGCCGGTGGTGGCGACGAAATCGCCCACCGCCTTTTCGCTTGTCACGTCGAGGAGCGCGGTCTGGATCGATTCGGTGCGGGCGAGCGACTGCAACGAATCGGCGTTGACGTCGGTGGCGATCACCGTGGCGCCTTCACGCGCGAAGGCGAGGGCGGCGGCCCGGCCCATCCCGGCGCCCGCCGCGGTGATGAGGGCGCGCTTGCCCGCGAGGCGATTTGCCATGGTTGTTCTCCGTGTTAGAGTGCCTCGGAATTGGCCTGACCACTTTACCAGATGCCCCTCATCGCAGTCGAGAACCGCCGGCTGTACCGGCAGATCGCAGACCAGCTCGCGGCGCTGATAGAACGCGGCGAATACGGGCTTGGGCAGCGCTTGCCTCCGGAGCGCGACCTCGCGAAGCAACTGGGTGTCTCGCGCCCTTCGGTGCGCGAGGCGCTGATTGCGCTCGAGGTGCAGGGCTACGTCGAGGTGCGCGTCGGCTCCGGCGTCTACGTGGTGGGCAAGCACCCGAAAGCCACGGCCGGCGGGGAGGATCTGTCGATCGACTCCGGTCCCTTCGAGCTGATCCGCGCGCGCTGGCTGATCGAGGCGGAATGTGCGGCCCTCGCCGCCAGGCACGCCACGCGGGCGCAGGTGCGCGCGATGGAAGAGGCGCTCGATGCCATGGAGGCCGACAAGGACAACGGCGTGATGCCGCTCACCGCGGACCGGCTCTTCCACCTGCGCATCGCGGAAGGCAGCGGCAACTCCGCGCTGGCCCTTGTGGTGAAGACCCTCTGGGACCAGCGCACCGGCCCGCTTTTCCTGCGCCTCGAGCACCACTTCGACACGCCGGCCCTGTGGACGGTGGCGATCAGCGAGCATCGCGAGATCGTGGCGGCCATCGCGAAACACGACCCCGCCGCGGCCCGCCGCGCGATGCGGGGGCACATGAACCATGCCGCGAAGCGGTTCAGCAGGAGCTGGGACAAAAGCAAGAAATAGAAACGGGTGTCAGACACGACTTTTCCGGCACCGGATTGGAGGAGGAGAAATGCAGGACAAGGACCACGTCCTCAACGCGGCCGGTGAATTCGCCGTGGTGGAGGAGGAAGTCGACATCTCGGTCTACCGCGTGGAGGATTGGATCTCCTTCGCCATCTTCTGGGTCCTGGCGGTGGTGATCTTCTACCAGTTCTTCACCCGCTACGCGCTCAACGATTCGGCGAGCTGGACCGAGGAGATCGCGCGTTACCTGCTCATCGCCACCGCCTTCATCGGCGCAGCGGTCAATGTGCGCAAGAACAACCATATCCACGTCGATTTCCTCTATCGCTACCTGCCGCGCGTGGTGACGCGGCCGCTTTCCACGGGAGTCGACGTGTTGCGCGTGGTGTTCCTGGGCTACTGCGTGTACCTCACCATCATGCTGATGCGCAAGATCGGCGGCTCGCGCATGGCGATCATCGACTGGCCGATCGGGGTGTTGTATGGCTTCGTCGCCGCGGGCTTCGTGCTGATGGCCTGGCGCGCCGCCGGCGTGGGGATCGGCAACTGGAGGCGCGGCTATTCGGTGCTGGAACGCCCGGACATGGCCGACGAAATCGCGGGAGGCAAGTGATGGGCGCCGGATCGTTCAAGGTGCTTTTCCTCGCCCTCATGGGCTCCGGCATGCCGGTTGCCTTCGCGATGGCCGGCGCATCCCTCATCTACGTGATGGTCTCCGGCAACAGCCCCGATTACGTGGTGATCCACCGCATGGTCAACGGGCTGGATTCGTTCCCGCTGCTGGCGGTGCCGTTTTTCATCTTCGCCGGCAACCTGATGAACTCGGCCGGAATCACCAACCGCATCTACAACTGGGCGCTGGCGCTGGTGGGCTGGATGCGCGGGGGCCTGGGGCACGTGAACGTGGTGGGCTCGGTGGTGTTCGCGGGCATGTCCGGGACGGCCATTGCCGATGCAGCGGGGCTGGGGA